>CEOP01099289.1_pt1 | contig 64550 bp, 62 predicted proteins | sample 361301 | NCBI WGS metagenome assembly CEOP01 (sample SAMEA2619548, study PRJEB7988) | marine metagenome | biome: marine biome (ENVO:00000447); feature: deep chlorophyll maximum layer (ENVO:xxxxxxxx); material: "saline water (ENVO:00002010), including plankton (ENVO:xxxxxxxx)" | depth 55 m
GGGACGAACAGACTCTGGTTCAAATCCAGGCAGGCCCACCATAATTTTTTTTAAAATTTCCATAGATGCTATATCTAACACCCCCATCTGTAAACGTGGGAAATACTAGTTCAGTGGTATCATTTTTTATCGGTTTTGTCAAAAGTATCAAACCATTTTTATGGTTAATTATTATTTTTATCATTATATTACTTTTTTTAACCTTTGAGTAAAACTTCTCTTAACAGGACTTAAGCATGATGTATCTTCACCTAACTCTGCCCGGACAAAAAACCGGGGGCCGGATATGTCCGGGTGGATTGTTTAGTTATGTTTTCGTCCGCTTGATATTCGGTTCCCACATCACTAATTTTTATTAATTAAATATTTAATTGCATTAATATCAAAAGCTGATACTGCATTTTGCATAGCAGTACTTACCTCAAACCACATTACTTCTTCAATTTCATCTTCTTTTAGTTTAAAGTCGATATCTATATCAACTTCACACCTGTAAGTAAAAGAAACCCAGCTAATCCCCTCTTCATTAAAAATTTCATGCTGAATAAACAGACCATCATCTCCTTGAATAATATTGCCCGATTCGCCATTATTATCAGCAATTTTTATATTAATTCCTAACTCTTCTAAAACCTCTCTTTCAGCACCTTTACGTGGATGTTCCCCATAGTTTACAAACCCTCCAGGTAAAGTCCAAAAACCTTTGAAAAATCCTCTTGATACCTTCGCCATTAGTATTTCTTTTTTTTCATTAATAATTATAACCTTACTGACTATTCTATGAATGGTTCTATATACGCATTCTCGTACTAGTGGCTCTACATTATTATCACTAATTACACCATCTTTCCATGCCCAATTTTCTGGCCAACTTATGTTTGGTTCACCCATGGTAACATTATATTTTTTATCTCCAAATGTAAGATTATTGGTTCGCACATATTTCCAATCAATATTCATATCTTGAACTTCTTCTACGGTCGGAAGTCTTAGCATACCATTACTATTTTCATATTCTATTCTGCCCATTTTGGGTATCATAGGCCCTCTTCCATAGTTATCAACTAACAATATTTTACCATCATGTTCTAGATATAGATATTTATTTCCTATTTCCATATGTCTCACTAAAATTAATATTGTAAAATACTCTGTAATTGCTCTTTGTAGAATGAACCAGAATTTTGTAATTTGTTTATTTCTATTTCCTTAAGATCTAATTGAATAATTTCCTCAACTCCGTTTTTACCTAATATTATTGGAACGCCAATGTAAACATCTTCCATGCCATATTCTCCATTTAGATATGCGCTGCAAGGTAGTAGTCTCCTTCGATCATTAAGTACTGATTCAGCCATTATTGCAGCTGCACTACCAGGAGCATAGAAAGCACTACCTCTTTCCAATAATTTTACTATTTCTCCACCGCCATTTGCCGTCCTAGTACTTATTGCCTCTATTTCTTCTCGTGAAAGTAATTGAGTTATAGGAATTCCTCCAACAGTAGTGTATCGAGGCAGTGGGACCATAGTGTCTCCATGGCCTCCAAGTACCATTGCTTGTACATCTTCATTACTACATCCTAATGCATCAGCCACAAAATGTGTCATTCTTGCAGAATCTAATATCCCGGCTTGTCCGATTACTTTTTTGTGAGAGAAACCAGTCACTTTTTGCATATGATATGTCATCAAATCAAGAGGATTTGTAACCATAATAATTATTGACTCGGGAGCATATTTTTTTATGCCCTCACCAACTTGTGAAACTATTTCAGCATTTTTACCGATCAAATCTTCTCTACTCATACCAGGTTGTCTTGGAAAGCCAGATGTAACAATCACCACTTCAGAACCTGCTATATCGGCATAATCTTTTGTTCCAATTATCTTTCCATCATAATTTAGAATTTTACCGCCTTGACTCATATCAAGCGCTTTTCCTTTTGCAAATCCTTCAAATATATCTAAAAGTACTATTTCTCCAATTTTTCTTTCGGCTAAAACAAATGCACATGTTGCTCCAACATTCCCTGCTCCAATTATTGCTACTTTTCTCGAACCTCTCGCCATGGTAATTCAAACGCTACGATTGAGACACAGGACTTAGCCTTTGGTAATGCTATATCAGAAATTGATGCAGTGGAAAATTTTTTTTACAGGTAGTATGACGAGTATATATCAGAGTTCATAATAATCCTTTAATTGCAATTCTTTTAGTTGCATTCGTACCCTCAATTTCTGTTATATTTGGAATTAAAATTTTTGAAAATGAAGTTCACTCTCAAATTTTGTTCATATTATGTAAATTTTGGATATTTATAATTCCCACTATTTGGTATCTAAAGGTTGATAATAATATTTTTTCAAGATCATTACCAACTATTGATGGATTAAAAATGGGTACCATAACTGGAGTTGGAATGTCGATAATTATCATAATCACATGGTTAATTTTTGAAAACTCTATAAATTTGGATGAAATGAAAGTTATTTTAGAATCCCAAGGTCTTTCTAATTTTTATCTATACGTTTTCGGAATGATTTATTGGATTTTTATTAATAGCCTCTTGGAAGAATATGTTTTTCGATGGTTTATCACCACCAAGGCAAGTATTTTATTTGGGAATGATTACTATGCAATAATCTTTTCAGCATTTCTATTTACACTACATCATGCTATAGCGTTATATTTCTTTGGTTTCATATTTTGGCAAATATTTATTGCTTCCTTCGGTCTTTTAACCGCTGCTGCGATATGGTCATGGTTATATTTGAAATATGAATCAATATGGGTATGTTGGTTATCACATGCAATATGTGATATAGTTGTTTTTTCAATTGGATTTCGTGTACTTTTCATGTAAATTTTAATTTGTTTGATAACTACTCGCCGGCGGTTTCAATAAGTGTATTCTTTTCGATAAAGATATATTAAGTCACCGTGAGTAGAATATACGAGGTTTTTGTAAATGTTACTAGGAATTTTGTTAGAACCTGATGGAGAAAATAGAGTAGCAATTGTACCTAATTCAGTTAAAAAACTCATAAAATCCGGCTTCAATGTTATTTTTGAAAAAGGTGCAGGAATAAATGCAAATTATTCAGATGCAGAATATTCTGCTTCAGGTGCTAAATTAGGCTCAAGAACCGAAGTATTGGCATCAGATATTTTAATTACAATTAATATGTTAGAAAATGATGAGCTTAGACATGGATTGGTATTAGCATGTATTGCCGATCCATTTAGACATCCTGAGAAAGTTAATTCATCATTAGATAATAAAATTACATTATTTTCTATGGATATGATTCCTCGTAGACTTTCCCGTGCACAATCTATGGATGTCAATTCCAGTCAAGATAATTTATCTGGGTATAAGGCGGTCCTACTTGGGGCCGCTCATGTTTCTAGAGGAATACCTATGATGACTACCTCTGCAGGAACTATAAGGCCTGCAAAAATTGTCATAATGGGTAGTGGTGTAGCGGGATTACAAGCCATTGCAACTGCAAAAAGACTAGGGGCAGTAGTTTATGCGTCAGATGTTCGTAAATCTGCAGCTGAGCAAATAGAGTCTGTTGGAGGGCGTTTTATTGAAGTAGATGGGATGGATGATTTTGAAGATGAATCTGGATATGCAAAACCTCTTACTCCAGAATTTATTCAAAAAGTCAATGATAAAGTATGCGATGTTGCTTCAGATGCAGATATAATAATTACCACGGCAAGGATATTTGGCAGACCTGCTCCTATTACTATTCCTGAGAGTGCTATATCTAAATTCAAATCTGGGGCAGTAGTAGTAGATATGAATGCCGATGTAGGAGGTAATTGCGAAATAACTCAAGCAGGAAAAATTATTACAACAGATAATGGAGTTGTAGTCGTTGGAACTTCTAACTTACCTGGTACTCTTGCAAATACAGCAAGTATGCTTTATTCCAATAATCTTACTAATTTCATAACATCAATTTTCAAAGATGGTGAAATAATTATTTCTGAAGAAGATGATATATTAGTTGGTGCCCCAGAAGAATCTGAATTTCATATTCCTGGCATGGGAGGGGTTCTTATTTGTCAAAATGGTAATATGCACTCTAAACAATCTAGACTAGGAGGAATACTTTAATGACTCCAGAATTATTAATTGGTTCAATTACCTTGTTTGTTTTGGCAATTTTCCTTGGCTTTGAATTAATCACTAAAGTCCCTGCAATGTTGCATACTCCTCTCATGAGTGGCGCAAATGCTATTTCTGGAATTAGCGTTGTAGGAGCACTAATAGGCGCTAATGTAATATTTAATGGATTGGATACAAATACCTCTGGAATTTTAGCCTTTATTGCTATTGTTCTAGCGATGATAAATGTTATTGGTGGATTTGCAGTTACAAATAGAATGCTAAATATGATTGCAGGTAAAAAGAAGGGGAATTAATATGTTCGAAGATTGGATTTCACTTGGTTATCTTATATCTGCATCTTTATTCATCTTTGGTCTCAAAAATCTAGGTCATCCCAAAACTGCACCTCGTGGCAATCTACTCGGGGCTTCTGGAATGGCAGTTGCAATTATTACCACCATTTTAGAAATGAATCTTGTTGGTGAAGGAATAATCGGTTGGGAATTGATAATTTCTGGATTATTGATTGGTTCAATAATTGGCTATATAATGGCAATAAGAGTAGAAATGACCGGAATGCCTGAGCTAGTGGCATTATTCAATGGTTTTGGAGGTGCTGCTTCTGCTTTAGTTGCTTTATCTGAAAGTTGGAGATATATATACGAATCCAATAATATCCCTACAGGTTTGGATTTGACTGTGATATATATTGCAGCGGGACTTTCTGCTCTTGTGGGTTGGATGACACTGACTGGTTCCATACTAGCAATGTATAAACTCAAAGGGGGAGTTACTGTATTTGGTAAATGGTTCAGAACTCCAACATGGGGCCCTAGTTGGCTAAATTCTATAAAAATTGTTTTCTTTTTAAGTATCATAGTATTCATTTATCTTTCACTAAATGACCCCACAAATGCAACATTTCTCTGGGCAATTATCATAATATCTTGTATTTTGGGATTATTATTGGTACTTCCAATTGGAGGTGCAGATATGCCAGTTGTTGTATCTCTACTAAACTCTCTTTCAGGTATAGCGGCTGCATTTACTGGATTCATTATATCAAATAGTGTATTGATAGTGGCTGGTTCACTCGTAGGCGCATCAGGGCTTATTCTTACTTTCATAATGTGCAGAGCTATGAATAGATCTTTAATTGATGTACTTTTCAAATCATTTGGTAGTTCAGAAAAGGAGGTACTTACTAGGACAAAAGTTGGTGCTGACTCTGAAGAAGTAGCTATGATGATAGATGGCGCACAGAAAGTCATCATTATCCCTGGTTACGGTATGGCAGTTAGTCAATGTCAACATCAAGTTAAAGAATTTGCAGATTTACTAAAAGAAAAATTTGATACCGAGGTAAAATTTGCTATACATCCTGTGGCTGGAAGAATGCCAGGTCACATGAATGTATTACTTGCAGAGGCTAATGTCCCATATGAACAATTGATAGAAATGGAGGAAATAAATCAAGAATTTTCAGAATGTGATATGGCAGTAATTATTGGTGCTAATGATACATGTAATCCCGCAGCAAGAAGTGGTGAAGGGCCTTTGGCGGGTATGCCTATAATAGATGCAGATAAAGCAAGATCAGTTGTAATAATAAAAAGAAGTTTATCTGTAGGATATGCAGGAGTGGATAATGATTTATTTTATGAAGATAAAACAATGATGTTATTTGGAGATGGAAAGGTTATGATGAATAGTTTAAACTCAGCAATCAAGGAAATATAGATTTTAGGTATTTAGGAGAGGACTTACGGGTAATAGTTATGAGACTTACTCCTCCGAATATAATAATAGGTGATGCCAATGAATAAGACCATTCCTCGTTTTGGTATTATTTTACTCGTAATGGGATTACTAATTATACCAGTATATGGTTTAAGTGGCGGCCCCTCTGCATTAAATTCAGACGAAGAATTAACAGTCAAATATGGTTGTAATTGTCATAATAACGGGGCATCATCCCCAAGAGTAGTAGTAATGATAACTGGTGTCCCAATAATGTATGACTTATCAGAGACTTATAATTTGACCGTAAGAGTTGCAGATTCCCTAACATTATCTGGAGGAGATGGTAATGTGAAAGCAGGATTTTTATTATCTTCGGATGCAGTAGGGATATTTTCATGGAACGATGATCAGGATATAAGACAGGCCGAAGATAGACCAGATGATATATCTCATTCAGAAACTGATTCAGATGGAGTTTGGGACTTCAAGTGGACCGCACCATCAGAAAATGTTGGCCAAGTTAACTTCTGGCTAGCCGGTAATTCAGTGGATGGAGCTGGAATACCTGATGAAAATGATTATTGGAACCTGGTCTCATTTTCAATAAACGAACCCGGAACAATTACTACTACTGAATCAGATTCAACATTACAAACTAGAACCATATCAGTAGGAGATTACGATTCTCTCTTTGTTCTAGAAATAACAGAAGAACAATTAGAACAAGAGCGCCAAAACAAACTTTCACATGAAATTTTTAAACAAGGTAATTTATTTTTCTGGACTAGTCTTGTTGCATTAATTGTAGGGGGTGCTTTTCAGAGAGAAATCTTAGAAAGACGCTACGATGAAGGCCCTGAATACTTAGCTAGGGAATTAGCCATTCCCCAAGCAATTCGTAGGTCACTTGGTTCAATAATTACATTTATCATGGCTTACAGATGGACAATAAATGATGCAGTAATACAGTTTCCTCCTCCTTCCATTGTTGGTCCCGATGCAGAAGTGACAGATCTAACGGTATTTATTATCGGGTGCTTCTTTTTTATCAGTGCATGGTTTGCGTATGGAGTTTACAGAACTATATTAGCCGCTAGCAGAGAACCTAAAGTTAAGGATATTTTGTGATATGGTCATTTCTGTTTCCAATGATATTCCCGCACCCTTCACAGAACACATGAATGAATTGATTAAAATAATAAAAATTAATATACTTTTATTCATATTTTTTTCAATTATATGGTCATTTTTTATAGAAGATTTAATTTCAAAATGGTTACATAGTATTCCATTATCAGATTTGTCTCTCAATCTCTCCATTTATGGGCCATATGATTGGATAGAAATACAATGGTCTATGATGTTTTTATTGGCAATTATATCTACAATGCCATCTATTTCCTATTCACTTCTTAAATTTACTACCATTGGATTATTGCCTAAAGAAAAGATATGGTTTACAGTTTTGTTAATATTTACATTGTTTGTAATCCCATTAATATTAATCATTACCTGGATATTTTTTCTACCTAACTTTCTCTCATCTTTTGATACTTTGAGCTCTGTTGAAGGAGTTGGTAAAAATTATGACGCATCTGCTATTTTCAAACTAACTCTAGGATTTTCATGGATTTTCATTCTTTTTTCTTTAAGTAGTATTTCTCTGGGATTATCTAGACTAATTGGAGTATTTGATATTAAAAATTCAACTATGAAATTAAAAATAGTCACAGTTTCTTGTAGTCTGGTCATCCTTTCTCTACCGAATGAATTCGAGGGCCTTCGTATAGTCATCGCATTATTCATCATTTATCTTTCTGATCTAGTTTCAAGAACTTTACCTTCATCACCATTGGGTTTACGTTCTTTCAATGTAGATGATATTATTTCCAGTAGTGGTGAATGTAATCGTATAGCAATAGTTGATTGTAATTGCGAAGGTGCCTGTCCTAAAATGCCAGAAAATTTCGAAAAAAAAGGAATTGCTATTCCAACATGTAAAGCCCTGTGCTTATATCCACAAGAACAAAATTCCTTATTAGATCTAGTAGTTAATTATGATATTTCATCACTTATTATTACAGGGTGTGATGGAAAGCCAATACCAAGTTTTTTTCAAAATTCCTTAAATAATCATAATTGTAATTTAAAAGGTTTAGAATGGCTTGATTCAGAACTTTCTAGTGATATTTCTTGGAAACTTAACTCCTTAGAGGATTCTTATTCTTAGGATGCATCTTTACATCTAATTAAAATCCCAATAATGTCTCGTGCGTATATGGGCAAGGTTAGAGTAGTATTCGCTCTTTTACTATTAATCGTTGGCCTATTGTCATACAGTAACCCTAATTACGTCGATGACGCATTAGAAAGAAATCATATACATAATTCTAATTATGATTTATTAAACTTACAAGATAATGAAGAATGGCTAATTTTAAAGATTTCATTCCCAAATAAACCATTTGACTCCAATGAATTGAATAAATTATTTGAAGGCCCTTACTCTGCTGAAAAATATATCAAATCTTTAAATAAAAACTCTTCATTAAACGTTACAATTATCGAAGAATCTTGGGATTCACCAAAATCAGATTCATTTTGGGGTCAAGATTCCCAGGATGGAAGGGATGTAGGTGTTGAAAATGGAATCCAAGATTTAATTCATAGTTCAGTCCCATATCTATTAAATGATATCGATTTATCTAAATGGGATCTTAATAATGATGGTACTTTAGACAGGTTATTAATATTACATTCTGGATCTGCACAAGAATCTAATGGACAATCGTCATCTATTTGGAGTCATTTTTCAGGACTCGATGAACCAATAGAAATTTCTAAGTGGTCAGTTGAGCATTATACTTTGGTTTCACTATCTTCAGGTTTAGGAACTTTAATGCATGAAATGTTGCATCAAATGGGAGCGGTCGATTTATATGATGTTCACAGTGATACTCCTACTTCTAATTGGAACGGTCTTGGAGATTGGGATATTATGGCAAGTGGTAACTGGAATGGTGATGGAATGGTGCCTGCGTTACCTAGTGCATCTACTCTGGAATTAATTGGTTCTCAAAGATCTTTCAATGTTATACCAAATGATAATTCGGTTTCAATTTACCCATTATCTTCAGGAGGAAACTCAATTACTATTGATATTGCACCCAATGAGAAAATACATATTTCCTTACGTTCAGGTGGTTTCGATTCCGAACTTCCTGGGTCAGGTATTTTAGTAGAATATCAAGATAAGAATAATGGTAATTTAGATAATAACCTTGTGAATATAGATCCAGAAGTGGCTTGGGTTAAAATCATAGAAGCCGATGGTAATGACGCATTGATTAGGGGAAGAAATTCTGGCGAGGTTGGAGATTTATTTTCGTTAGGAGATTCTTTTGGAAACGAGGGCGTCCAAATTAGAGATAATAGAGGTCGATTAGTAACATGGGCGGCATCGATTATAAATGCAAATATCTCTGAGAATGGCTCTTGGAATGAAGCTACCATTTCATTCGTAAACCAACCCATTGAAAATTTAGAAATACTTACTCCAAGAACTCCAATTCTATTACTGCCTAATGATAAATCCTATGCAATAGTAGAGGCAGAAGAAGAATGTGAGTTGTATATAAATTTAAATTCACAGGGAAATTCTATCACTAAATATATTGATATTATTCCAGGCAAGAATATTATTGAAATTATTAATTCATCCATATTTTCTCAATCCAAAGGTCATTTAAGGGGCCAAATGGGATGTAAAAATTCTAATCTATTAGATATTGATCTTGATTGGATTAAAGTTGGTCACAAGATAAGTAATGATACCATAGAAACAATCATTCCATGGGATGAAGATTCAGAAGTAATTCTTCATCCTGAATTTATAGGTAACGGTTCAAGAATATATACAATTTCATTATCCGGTGCTATAAGTAGGATTTGTACACCCATAACTCAGGGAAATATTAGCCCTGGTGACCCCATAGTTATTGCAGTATCTCCAAATGGATTACTGAAACAAGGCATGATTGCTAAAGGAGATTTGATACTTACAGATTCTAATTCAATGGAAGAAAGAATTCCTATTATATTACAAAGCGAATCTCCTTTTATAGGGAAAGGTATCCTACCTTGGATTTCACAACCTTCTAACGGAATATTCATAATTTGTATTTTAGCTGCATTATCTCTAATAGGGAATAAATCCATAAAAAATAAATCATCTTCTGATGGGGTTATTCCACCTTGAATCTGCTGGTGGTCTAGTTATTGACACATAAAACCAATTATCTTTCATTATTGGAAATAGCCACTTTTTATTCACTCCTGCTGTAAGTCTTGAGATTAAACATGCTTCCTCCCAGTTTTTAGGGCCATCATCAGGATGAACAACTAACCATGGCGCGTGATCTTCTTCAATACCAGTTTCATAACATCTCCATTTAGATCCATACTTGAAACCTGGCCTTGGATGAAGTCCTTTTTTTAGTAAATCATAAATTATACTTTCTGAAATATCCATCTCATGTTCTTTTTGATTAGTAATATTATATATCATTCTTTTTGTGTCGCCATCTAATATTCTTCCATTTGAGTAGGGAATTCCTATATTTTCATGTTTCCATTCGATATTATTTGGAATAAATATATTATCATTATTGAGTTTAATTTTTTCTTCAATAGATTCTATTTCAATATAATCTTTCAAAGTTGGAATAATCAAATTACCTTTTGGATTAATTATTTCTATTCTGTAAGTAACTACAGATAATTCATTATCAATTATTAATATTTCAGCAATCCTATTCTTATCTCTTATATTGGATGCCCAAGAAAAAATCTCTTCTATATCTAATTTCTCTGACGAGTGAAACCATCTTATTTCAGCAATTGGCTCTCCATCTCTAGGATGAATATCAGAAGGCCATCTTAGGCCCCAAGTATTATATTCTTCCTTAAAATTATACAAATCAGCATTTTCAGTAATCATTATCTTGTTACCAGGTTTTCTTAAAGACTCCAGAATTGTGTATTCATCTAAAATCGAAGGATTTCTCTTTATGCATTCTGTGATCCATTCTTCATATGGCAATTGAATATTTCTATGCTCATGACAAAAAATAACTTCTGCATCTGTCAAGTATAAGATTTCTTCAGAGATTACTTTCCCCAAAGCGGATTTATGCCACAATCTATTAGAAGCTGAGCCCTTATATTCCCATCCTCCCATATCCGACTCCATGTTTACGGGTATATGTTCATGATTTCATACCATTGGTTCCCCCAAATATCATTCGTAATGACTCTCACGGCTGATTGATTAAAATGGACCCGGGGCAAGATTTGAAATCTAAAACACTAAAAAAATTAAGAAATTTACTAAATAAAACTAATAAATCCAGAGTAACGCTAATTGGAGATATTATGTTAGATAGATACCATCATGGATTTGCAAATAATCTAACATCTACGGCACCAGTTCCAGTCCTAAAAATAACAGATTCCGAGGAGTCTCCAGGTGCTGCTGCTCACATAGCTTTAAGTTTGAATTCTCTTGGAATGTCATTAGATTTTTTTTCATGTGTAGGTAATGATTTGGAAGGTAAATCTATCTTAACAAAACTATCTTTAACCGGTGTTGATGTTTCTAATATTTTAGTTATTGATGATCATAAAACTCTTACTAAAATAAGATTTTATGGTAGCCGAGAGAGTCTATTAAAAAATAGTCAGATACTTCTACAGGCAGATAGAGGGTCTTTAATTCCCTTATCTAGGGGTATTAGTTCTGAATTAGTTTCAAAAGCAATGAATTCTTTAGATAACAGCAACGTTTTAGTTATTTCAGATTATGATAAAGGCGTAATTTCTACAGAAGGGGCATTAGATTTAATTGAAAAGGCTAAAATGAAAAAAATTCCGATTATTGTAGATCCAAAATTAACTGGACTTGAGAAGAGTAGAGGAGCTACAATTGTATTATTTGAGATAAGAGGTTTAGAATTATTACAACGTCGTTTAGACCTAGTTGATAGTAAAGCAACCGCCCAATATCTCATCGACAATTATGGTTGGGGTTCTCTACTAGTTCTTGGTGGAATAGAAGGCATGACTCTTTACACAAATAATGATGAAGATATATATTTTCCCTGTAATGCAAGCTCACCAGAACAACAAATTGGCCTCCATGATGCAGCTGCAGCCGCTTTGGCTATATCTCTGGGCAATGGTCTTAAATTACAAGAATCAGTTACTTTAGCATCTGCAGCCTGTGACTGCATATTATCAGCAGCAACTTCTAAGGAATTTATCTCTAAGGACTCACTTTCATTATGGCTTGATGACTTATCATGGCGCATGCAAATTTCTGAAAGATGAAGTAATCAGTAATACACTGGTTTAATTAAATATGCCTTACGTCCCAAAAACATGAAATATGTAAGATTATTTATGATTTTCTTATTTCTGAATGTAACAAATCCAATATTAAATGAAGTAAATGCGGAAGATGACGGTTTATATCAAAGTATTTCCTTTAACTCAAATTCTCCTTCAGAAGTTGATAATTCTACAATAGTATCTGGTTTCGCTACTTCTAGTGAAATTTCAATAATGATAACATGGCAACTTGAATCCTCAAACGTTATTATAGATACTGGAGAACTATCACTTGACTTTTTATCGGAAAGTTTACAGAATCCAACCTATCAGTGGGAAATATTCTTAGATTTTTCATCCTATGGAATTGATTGCACCTGCTATCTAACAGTTACTTTAGAATCTGAAATTCCTCAATCGATAATAAAACCAATTTTTTATTCATCTACTGAACAAATATTCAATCCTGCCTTTATACTATCTAAACAGTCCGAAAATAATTTATTCTCAGGAAATATTCCTATTTATGGAAGTTCGTGGTCACCGAATGGTTATCTTCCCGATGTCTACTGGAATATTTTCCAAACCAATTCAAACGCAGCATCATGTGATGTTGAAATATCTCAAATTTTAACTAATTCAATTAAACTAATATCTCCTTACCAAGATTCAAATACATTCCAGTCTAGTCTAGATATATCCGACCTTAAAGATGGTTATTATTCATTATATACATGGTCTAATATTATAATTGATTCCGAACAACTAAATTCTAAATTGCATTGCTCTTTTGTAAAGATAGATAATAATGCACCATCTTCAGAAATACAAGCCCAAAATAATTTAATTATTTTAGAAGGGTTTGACCCGATTTTATTTGATGGCAGTATTTCTTCAGATCCATTCTTTGGTCGTGCAAATCTAAATTTTGTATGGGTTCTTAGTCAGATAATTCCAAATATCAATGACGATAAATTTCACATGGAAGTAAGAAATGTTACATCAGGAAGTGATGAAAGAACTTTTTTAATTAACGAACTTAATGCGGGTAATTATACTTTAATTCTAACAGTTACTGATGAATGCGGACTTAGTAATTCGTCTTCGATATCTTTTTCTATAATTAATATGGCCCCCGTAGCTAGATTATCTATCAATCAATTAGAAGTATTTAATGGTGAATCAATTGAACTACTTGCTGATGAGGAATTAGAATTAGATGCATCTGGGTCGACCGATACAGAAAATGATATAAACTCATTAAGTTGTATTTGGAAAGTTAATAATGTACCTTTTTATGAAGGCTGTGTTAGAACTTTTTCATGGCCAGATTCTGTAGAATCGAAAGAGTTTACATTGTCTCTTGAAGTTTCAGATAACGATAATATTATTTCACAAATATCTGTGATTATCACATCAGACTCATCAAGGAATAGTACTTATTTCGCACTCGCCCTTTTACTGTTTTCTCTATTATTTGTATCATATGGATTATATAAAAGATATAGTGTTAATGAAGAAAAAATTCCTAAATGGTAATTTTTGTATATATTTCTTATGAATACACCTATTAATGGGAGTATTCCAGATATAAATGTGGATGACATATTAACTCTGCCTTTTGAAGTAGATGAATATCATGCGCGTCAGTCTAAATTACATTCTCAACTACCTGAAAATAGTATTGTGATAATCCCCAGTAATCCATATGCAAAAAGATCAAATGATACAAATTTCCCATACAGGGCAAATTCATACATGTTATACTTATGTGGCTGGAGATATCCTGAAGCAATTTTTGTCAGCTCTAACCTATCTGGCTCTTGGACTACCGCTATTTATGTTCAACCAAATGACCATCTAGCAGAGATATGGGAAGGTCGAAGAATAGGTGTTAAAAATGCTATGAAATATTTGCCCGTTAATAATGCTTATTCAATTACAAATAGTTTTGATGCCATTCAGGATTTAGTTAATGAATCAAAAAATGTATTCATTATTCAAGGTCTAAATTCTAAGCTGGATAACTTAATTAATCATTCATTAACGAATAAATCCAGAAAGAGAAATACTAATGGAAAGGGTCCAGTAAGTATAGGAGATCCTTCATACATATTAGATGAATTAAGACTTATTAAATCTAATAAAGAAATTGAAATAATGCAAAAAGCATCGGATATAGCTTCTCAAGCGCATTATAATGCAATGTCAAAATCTAAATTAGGAGATGCAGAATGGGATATACAGGCAATTATAGAAAGCCACTTTATTTCTAATAAGAGTAGATGCAGTTACGGCTCTATTGTTGGAGGAGGGTCTAATGGAACAATTTTACATTATACATCTAATAATTCTTTGATAAATGATAGTGACTTGGTCTTAATTGACGCTGGATGTGAAATAGATGGTTATGCATCAGATATAACTAGAACTTGGCCAATAAATGGTAAGTTTTCCAAAGAACAACGAGAAATCTACGAACTAGTTTTAGATGCTGAATTAGCAGGTATTAAAGCATGCCAGGTAGGAAATAATTGGAAATCTTCACATTATGCTGCTTCCAAAGTTATCGCAAAAGGATTGATACAATTAGGAATACTTGAATGCACTCTAGAAGAAGCATTGGGGGATAATTATGATGGCCCATTCAGAAACTTTTTCATGCATGGAACTAGTCATTCTTTGGGCCTAGATGTACATGATGTTGGCATAATTTCTCCTAATAATGAAGAACATGGACGAAGATTAGAAGCAGGTATGGTCCTGACTGTTGAACCCGGATTATATTTTGCTGATTGGCGCACAGATATTAATTTTCCATCAAAATATGCTGGAATCGGCATTAGAGTAGAAGATGATATTTTGATTACAAATGATGGTCCCGTGATTTTAACTAACTGTCCAAAAGAAGTTGATGAAATAGAGAATATAATTAGAGGAGGGAATTAATCTGACAAATTGGAAAAATATACTTAAAGAACAAATCTCTGCTAATCCTCCTAGACTTACAATTAAAGATGCTAATATTCTTTATGATGAATCAGACTTAAACGATTTGATGGATGCTGCATTATCTCGTAGAAGAAAACAAGTGCCAGGAAACAAAATAACATATCTAGTAGATAGGAATATTAATTATACAAATATTTGTACTATCAACTGTCAATTTTGCTCTTTCTATAGGCCACCTGGCCATTCCGAAACTTACACTCAAACATTCCAAGAAATTAGCACTAGAATTAGTGAATTGGAACAAATAGGAGGATCAAGAATTTTAATGCAAGGAGGTGTTAATCCTGATTTAGAATTAAATTGGTATCTTGATTTAATAAAAAGTCTTAGAAAAAACCATCCATCAATAGAGTTAGATTGTTTCTCTCCAATTGAAATTGAAGGAATAGCTGAAGTTTGCAATTTATCTACATTCGAAGTACTTGAAAAAATGAAAAACGTAGGATTACATGGTTTACCTGGCGGAGGTGCTGAATTATTAGTTGATGATATTAGGTTGGATATATCTCCAAAAAAAGGCGGCTCTGAAAATTGGTTGAGAATAATGGAAGAAGCACAATCTTTGGGGCTAGTTACTTCAGCAACTAATGTAATAGGATTTGGCGAAACTAACGGTGATAGAATATCTCATATGGACAAAATTAGAAAGTTACAAGACTCAACTATCAAAAATGGTTTTCTTGGTTTTACTTCCTTCATATCTTGGCCAGTTCAGTTAGAGAATAATGTTTTTGGAAAAAGAAATAAAGGAAATAATAGGTTAGAGTTAGAAACAGGGCCCAAAGAATATTTGAGACATGTTGCGATTTCTAGATTATTTTTCGATAATATAGATCATATCCAAGCATCATGGCCTACAATGGGACTGGGAATAGCCCAAATGGCTTTTTTTGCTGGAGCGGATGATGCCGGTTCAACTATGATGGAAGAAAACGTTGTCTCTGCATCTGGTACTGATAAAACTCAGGCAAATGAAATAGAGCTTCAGAGAACAATTTTACGGGCAGGTTTTATTCCCAGTAAACGTGATTCGGAATACAATTTAATACCTGTTATTGTTACTCCAGATAATAATATCTCAGCAATAATACCAGTGCAAAACTAGTAATCCGACATTTCAATTCTTCCGCTCCTAACTGGTAGTTTTGAAATATTTATATTACTATTTTCTGATTTCATTATTACCGGCCTTACCCATTTCATTTTTGTACCGTCGTCTTTTATGGCTTCTATCATAAGTTCCCAATGTATGGTAATTAAAGATGAATAAATGGAACTCGGCCAACATTCTTTTGGCCCTTTTAATATCATTTGACTACCAATTTGATTAATTTTTACCCAGTCTCCTGAATCTAGAACTCTCAATGACTCTAACATCAACGACCTTCTGTGTGTAACCGCCATAGGCGTTGCTTCTCCTACGCCAGTACCAATTTCATCTCCAGTACTTATTCTTTTTTCTGGTGGTTTAGTAGACATTCCGGGGGCAGGTTGTTTCCCCTCAGTTCTTCCAAGAGCATTCAATATTTTCTCTCTTTCAGGAACAGCAACACCGACCTGTAATCTAGCTTTTTTTAGTTTAATTTTTTCTGGAATGTTGTTTATAATTATAGTGATAGTATTAATCCCCTTTGATATATTTATTTCCGGAGCCTTTAATGGATTTTTTTTAAAATTATTCTGTTTTGAAATATCTCTCATGTTTGCAATCATTCGAAAAAATATAGGCAATAAAAAAATAGGGAAAGAGAATAATAGTAATTTTGGATAGTCTAACGGGCCTAAACGATAAGATCCAGCGAATGAATTAGAAATAATCCCTAATTCCAATAATCCTGGTTCAGTAGCATGAATTAATATTGATAAAATTAGAATAATTACTGTCGGAGGAATAATTTTTCTTGAAATTTGATGTAATGGGTCGGGACTAATATACCAACCATTTCTTGTCTTCATTAAAAAGGGTAAAACATCTTTCTTCACTTCACATTCTATTTTAGTTAGATTATTACCATTTTCTTCTCTAAATTTACTCCATTCAACATACCAAGAATCTTCTTCACCTATCTTAAATTCATTATCCAATTCACATTCAGATTCTATAACGACTTCAATTAAGGGAACTTTATTTGCATTCACATGTGAATATTCAAAGGGCGGATATCTTATTTTTTGAATATACTTATTCATATTTATCCCCATAAAATAGCCATTGCAGCTTTTTTTGCAAATTTTCTAAATTCCGGAACATCCTTTAACATTCTCAGCCCTAAAGGAATAGGATTTTCTATATCTCCTAATTCATTTATTAATTTAATCACTTCAGGTCTTGACCAAATTTCAAAAATGTTATCTAATTCGTCTTGGCTCACTTCTGTTAGAAATGCATCTCTTAGCGCTCTTTTTCTTCTATGATTTCTTTTCATTTCATTTAAACTATTAGACATTTGTATCATTTTCTTGTTTGATAATTTATTGTCTGAAATTGCTTTACTTAATAAGGGAACCAAAATATCTACTTGCTTAAACCCGGGGCCAATGCCTCCTCCAGTGGTAGGTTTACAAATTCCGGCTGCATCTCCAAATAATGCTACTCTTTCTATCATTGTCTTTTTCAATATCCCGCTGGGAACTGGCCCACAAAATCTACCAACCTCTTTACACTCAGAAAATTTATTTTTCCATGGAGAATTATTCATTAAATTATTTAAGAAATTTTCACATGATTCTTCACCAAGTAAATTTGGTTTACTCCACACTCCAATCCTAGTAGTATCTCCTGAAGGAATCGCCCAAGAAAAAAAACCTGGTGATATATTATCTCCGGTAAATAATTCCAAACGGCCGTCTTGAGATTCATATCCGGTAACTTCTATTTGTAAACCGATCATCATTTCTTTCGGCCGTCCCATTTTGAAATACCGTCTTACCCACGAGTGTGCACCATCGGCTCCACATAATAATTTGGTTCTTACTTCTGTTTTTGAACCATCTACATTTATAATTAAATCCACATAATCTTCTTTTACAACTGCCGATATTGGATTGCTCGACAACCACAAATCAGTTCCGGATTTAATTGATTGTATCACCACCTGCTCATCGAATAATTTCCTACATACTGACCAGGTTCTAGTTATGGAAGGATCTCCTATCTCTATAAAAGAACCCGAAGGACTATGTAGTCTTGCCCCCCAAATTCTAGTCAGTGCAGTTTCTTCTAAATTGACTTTTTCCATTGCTCCTGGGTTAACCAATCCTGCACATTGAAATGGTCTACCTATTTCTGCATGCTCTTCAATTAATAGTACACTATGGCCAAGCTCAGAAAGATTTTTGGAGAGGTAACCTCCAATCGGTCCTGCCCCTATTACTACTACATCATAATTATAAATCATAAATATCAACTATTTCTTTTTCATTTTCTTCATTTTCCCAATCAAATCACTAGCATCTTTTTTATTAATTTCTTCAATTGTTGTAGCTTTTACTATTGCCATTGCATCTTCTATTTTAATTTCTAGATATTTTGATATATTTCTAATTGCTTTTATTTGATTTTCAGTTGCTGGTTCTTTACCACCAATATCAAATAATTGTCCAATGATTAGGCTTGCTGTTCCGTTACTCCCTCCAGTCAAAGACTCTAAATCATCTACGTTATTTTCATTTAGAAAATCATCTAAAATTATTCCTAATTGATTACATTTTTTAATTATCAAATCAATCTGTTTTTTACTCGCTCTCCTTGGTCCAGATATTTTAATTGCATTATCTATAATCGGTTTAATTTCATCCCTGGTCAATAAATTTATTTCTTTCCCTCTTAACATACTTTCCTGTTCTACTTTACTTATATTGCTCAAAAGATCTTTTAGAAGATTAATTTGCTTTATAGAGGGTATGTTTTTGGAATCATCATCTGCTTTAGTATGTATATTATAAAAATCTTTAACAAATTCATGCCATACTTTAGAAGAATTATCATTATTATTAGCTATATTATCTAGCTTAGACTCCATTATTGATGTAAATTTAGTACTAAATAATTCAACTTTCTCTGAATGATTATTATACAATGGAACTACTTCTAACCACAACCTCTTTCCATTTTCAGTAGGAATTAATGAACCATTTTTCTTTTCAACATATCCTTTTGCAAGTATTCTTTGAACCATAGAAACATAGGTTGACGGTCTACCAATTCCTGCTCTTTTCATTTCTTGTACTATGGAACTTTCTGAATATCTTCTCGGGGGTTTTGTTTGTTCACTAATTAATTCTGGATTATCATTGTTTATATCAATTGACCATACTTCGTCAATTTCTAATTTATTCTCAGGAGGTTTTGTTCTTACTTTTCCATGATATTCTTGAAATACTTCTTCCCATCCTGAATGAATTCTCCAAGAAAGAGATCCTGTAATGTCCTTGTCCAAACCTTTTGTGACGGCATTTATTGATCTATTCTCTCTAATTGAATCAGACATTTGACTTCCTGCGAAACGTGACCAAATTAGTCTATATAACTTCTTTAAATCATCATCTTTTTCATCTATTTCATTAATTTTAGGTCTAGTTGGTCTTATAGCCTCGTGAGCATCCTGAATTTTTGATGATTCCTTCTTGGTATCGTTCCCTAGTACTCCTTGACCAATATAATCATTACCAAATTCATTTGATATATATTCTTTAATTTCTTTACGAGCATCTTGATTAGTTCTAGTTGAATCCGTTCTTATGTAGGTAATATGCCCCAAATTATATAATTCTCCAGCTATATCACTAGTCTTCTTCAATGACCAACCCAATGAAGAATTAGATGCCTGTAATAACGTATCTGTGGTAAAGGGAGGTTTCGGTTTTCTATGTTGTTTACTATTTTTAATAGATTTTAGTTGAATTTTTTTATTTTCCTTAAGTAATTTAATTGATTTTTCAGCCAAATCTAAGTCAAAGGTTCTGTCAGGGAAATGTTTAGGTTTTGTGCTTGAATCATCTATCCAAGCATTCTTATCATTCTTTTCATGAAATCTGATTTTGAATTTAACTTCACCTGAATTAAAATTAACACTATGATATTTCTTTGGAATATGACTTTCTCTTTCTAACTCTTTTTCAACTATGAAACCTAATGTTGGCGTTTGCACACGGCCCATGGATCCAATACCAGATCTTCTACTAACATTAGCACATTCCCATCCTATTAGGCGATCCATAAACATTCTAACTTTTGCCGCATCAACTATCTTGAAATCTATTCCATCATTTCTTGTTAGAGCATCTAGTACAGATTCCTCAGTAACTTCATTAAATACAACTCTTCTTTGATTTTTAAATCCTGCCTTGATAAAAGTTTCACTTAATCTCCATGCAATAAATTCTCCTTCTCTATCGGGATCTGTAGCAATAAATACCTCATCAACTTTTTTAGATTTTGCATTTTTTATAATTTTATTAATTTTTTCTTTTTTATTTCTATCTGAGGTCCAAGGTGCATCTGGAAGTTTATCAGGCTCAGATTTCCACATAGCTTCATTTTTACCCTTCTCTCCTTTTTTTGACGGTAATCTGTCAATGTGACCACCACATGCATCAACAATCCAACCTTTTCCTAGATATTTTTTAACAGTCTTAGCTTTAGCACCAGATTCCATAATCATCAATTTCAAATCACTTCATCCTCCTTAACTATGGTACTCACTATTAATTGTCGAATAATATTCTATGTATAAATGTGAGTAACTATCCATTATTGATAACCATAGTTTTTAGCTTACTTATTTTCTCGAATTTGAATTCGGTATTTATTTTCATTCCATACCTCTTCTGAACCAGGCCCGCCACATCCAATGCAACCAGGATATCCCGCTTCAACTAAATGTAATATTTTATTTTCAAAATCTTCCCAAAATGTACTAATATCTGTCGGAATCCATAAACAATCAATATTATTAGGTTCTTCAAGACCTATAATTCCTATTCTTTTTTCATTATTAAAGATTTCAATATGATTATTTTTGCCATATCCATCTTTATTCATTTCAATTATTATCGATGGTGCTGAGTCCGAAATAAGATTACTTAATTTTTGTATATTTATTTTGGTTTTTTCATCAAAAGAAAATTTTAATTTTTCAGATCTCAATGCTCTTCGAGAAATTTCCCAGAGAGATAAATCGTATGCAGAAGAGGACATAATATAACTATGATACACAACTATTGAAGAATATTGCCTTCTCGGGTTATCAATGGGTCTGCCTTACAGAACTCTTATATTTCCGCTACTCAGAGGATTTAGTTCAGAAAAGTCTCATAAAATGAGTATTAATTTACTCACTAAATTCGGTCAAAAAAATATCGGACAAAAAATTCTAAATTCTGCATATGCGGCATCACCAGAACCAATAGATGTTTTCAATACGTCATTTCAACACCCTTTAGGTTTGGCAGCTGGATTCGATAAAGGGGCGGATGCATTATCCTCTTGGCCAGCCTTAGGCTTCTCCTGGGGAGAGTATGGGGGGATAACTAGATTCCCTCAAGAAGGTAATCCAAAACCAAGGATGTTTAGGGCAAATAAAGAAAATGCATTGGTAAATAGAATGGGACTTAATAATCCCGGGGCCTTGGCAATTAAAGATAAATTACTTGCACGTAAATTATCTAATAATTGGCCCAATATACCAATTGCTGCTAATATTGGGAGGTCTAGTAAAGTGTCAAATACAGACTCCCCAAATGATTATTCCGAAACGTTGAAAATTCTATGGGATTATGCTGATTTTTTTGTATTAAACGTATCATCCCCTAATACGCCTAACTTACGAGATCTTCAAGGTGAAACTTATCTCAATTCTATCCTAAAAGAATGCAACCACATACGCCACATGAATGAACATAAACCTATATTATTGAAATTATCTCCCGACAGGACAAATGATCAGATATTAGATTCTCTTAATGTTGCAACTAGAAATCATATAGATGGTTTTGTGGCAACAAATACTACTGTAGTAAAACCTAATCCTACTAATGCCCAATCTAGACGTATTTTTTCAGAAGAAGGCGGCCTATCAGGAAGGCCACTTCATAATAGATCAAAGGAAGTAATAGAATTAATTTTTAATCATACTCATGGGAAAATCCCCATCATTGGAGTTGGAGGAATAGAATCTCCAGAAACCGCGTGGTCTTCAATAACATCCGGAGCTTCTCTAATACAATTATATTCATCCTTAGTTTTTCAAGGACCATCTGTTGTATCTACAATTGTTAAAGGGATTAAAGAGAAACGTATCGAAGAAGGCTTTAGTAGTATTTCCGAGGCAGTAGGATACAAACATAAGTGATTATTTTTTTAGAGTTGTGCGACATGGTAGCAAATAAAAAAACTAAATTAATTATTATCTCAATAGCAATGTCTTCATTACTTTTATTGATGTTTATATCAGTGGAACCCGAGGTTCAATATTCAGTCGATGAAATAATGACTAACCCAGATAATTATGAAAATAAGGAATTATTTGTCAGAGGTGATGTGCTAAATAATAGTCTGATTATTGAAGAAAATATATTCACGATATCCGGAACTAATCAATATTTAATTATTGATTTTTCTGCTGCATCAATACCAGAGGGATTTCAAGAGGGTTTACCAGTTGCTGTTAAAGGAAAGTTAGTTAAAATCAATAATTCTTGGAATATTCAAGCTTCTGAAGTTATCACCGGATGTCCTTCTAAATATGAGACAGTTGATTCTTAAACAAATGGATTAATTGATACGTGATGGGCTTATCCCTAGCACGGGCTAGGGGGAGCGTTGACGTGTTCTATTTTCCACAAATCGTTGATAATGGTGGCCTGAAGTTCGAGGGCGGCGTAGACGAGCCTCTGATGTCTCATCAGTTAACGTCGACGCTTCGCCCCCAAGAGATCCAGGTTGATAGGATGTCCTTCCGGAGGGAAGAATTGACTTTTTTATACCCGGGAACCAGGTCAGGCGCGGAAGCGAGCAACCCGACCGGGGATGCTGGATGCCTTGGGATAGCGGGGCTGAGGAGATTGATGTCTCAACATTTTTGGCAACGTACGTCCACCGAGAACATGCCCACTATAATGTTTCGAAATTATTTATTCCACTAATAGTACATATTACACTAAAATATTCTTCTGGTACTGGTTGAACTGACAATCTACTACCTTTCTTAAGAAGCGGCATACCTTCTAAAAGAGGGTTAGATCTTAAATCAGGTAAACCAATATTATCAATTTTTAATAAGGGTTCTATATCAACCATAAACCATCTTGGATTTTCAGGAGTAGATTTAGGGTCAAAATATTTCGATTTTACATCCCAGGATGTGAAATCTGCATATGATTCTCTAACTATTTTTGCTATACCTGCTATGTGTGGTGGTTTACAATTTGAATGATAAAATAATACCAAGTCTCCTTTTTTCATTTTATCTCTCATCATGTTTCTAGCTTGATAATTTCTAACTCCATCCCAATGCGTCCTACCTTCGGAAACTAATGCCTCCCATGGATAAACATCTAGTTCACTTTTCATAAGCCAATACTTTCTCATTTTTATCTCACTATCCAATATATTATGATATTATAAATTACCACGCGTCTTCTGAAGTACCCAAAATTAAAGATGCATCTAAGGCATCAATCTCATCTCTAGCGATAGCCCTTCTAAGTCCAGCACTTTTCACCATATTTTCTACTCCTCCAGTTAGGCCCCAATTCGTCTTTACCATAATAGCATAAATTGCAGGTAATAATAATAACGCAGATAGAGCAGCAACAATTAGTAATATGATAATTACTGCAATAAATGGTTGAATTGCTGGAATTGGTATTAGGAATGCACAAGACATTCCTAATGCAGTTACAGTAGTTGCTTCTGCTAAACTCATTCCGGTGCTTGCACAAGCTGTTTTTATAGCATCTAATGTACCTCCTAATTCTTTAACCCTATTTGCTATGTGGATTGAAAAATCTACTCCAACGCCGACAAGTATCGAACCAATCATGACTGTTACCAAATTTAATGGTACGCCGTTAGAATCCATAACGATCCACTGCATTCCCACTGTAAATCCTACAGGCATTGTAGTCAATAATGCATATCTTAGGTCTCTAAATACTAATGCTAAAGTAATTACAGTAAATGCCAATGCAAAAAATAACGAATTCCATTGTGAGCCTACTATGAGTTGATTAATTTCTATCGTTATTGGAGCTACTCCGATTAAACTTGATGCATCTATCGAGTTTTCATTTTTACCTGCCGCTTCTGTTTTTAAATTTAATTCTGTTACAGCGATATCTGTAGTTTTACTGTCCATAAAAGGCATATCTACATAAATTAAATTTCTTGAAAAATCTGATGATATAAATAATTCTCTCATTTCGGTTGTTAAGCTATTGTAAAAGACATATAAGAGGAAATTTTGTACTTGTCTTCCTCCATCATCTTCTTGAGCATCTAAAGTATCTAAAGCAGCCCAAAAAGATGCATTACCTGATGCTTCTCTGTCAAATATCAATTCTGCTACATCTTGTATTGGAGAGGGTACTGGAACCGGAGAATTGTCTATAATGTCCAGTATCGGAGACCCAGATAAATTTACGCCAACGGCAATGGCTTTCATTAAAAATACTATAGAAACCGCTGTAGTATTGTCAACTCTATCACATTCTGTTTCTAAATTTTCAATACCTTCTAAATTGGCATATGGATGTTCGGCAGTAAATGAGAATGAAGGTTCTGCCCCAATTGGTGCTTTAACCAAAATAAATCCAGGTTGCCCCGACTCGAACTCGTTAGAATATACTTTCATTTTTTGAACTGCACCAACTTCTTCTGGTGCCATATCTAAAAGATCAATATTTTCTTCAATGTTCTGTCTAGAAATTCCAGAAGAAAGTAATAATAATAAGACAAATATACTCAAACTAGTCTTTGTCCAATTTACTGGCACGTTAACTGCAGAAGTAAATAGTTTAGGAGGGGGATGTGAAGGTTTCTTTAAATCTAATAATAATGTTAAATTAGGAACCATTAACATAGTCATAAAATATACTACTACTATTCCTCCTGCCAAAGACCAACCAACTGTTTGTATAGGCCTCATCGGAGTAAAAACTAAAGAAATAAATCCAATTATAGTCGTAATTGCTGAGAGAAAAACTGCTCTTCCTGTAGAATTTAAAGCTTCATTAATTTTATCCTTAGGAGTTCCTTTGGCCTCTGCATATCTATTTGTAATGTGTAATCCATAAGATACACCCAATGCTAAGACTATCGGGCCTACAATAATAACAGTCATTGTTACTTCATAATCTGAAAATCCTATTATGCCTAAAGTTACCCAAACTGAACATAAGGTAGGTAATCCAGTGATAATTACTGTTTTTATGCCTTGTACTATTCTGGGTCTTCCGGTTTGTAAAATATCACAATGGAAAATGAATAATCCTGCAGCCACTGCAATTACTCCATAAGGAAAAACCTTCCAAAATAATTTGAAAGACTCCTCAGTAATTGCATTAGTTAGTGGCACTGGTCCAGTTAAAGTCATTGTGAGATTTTTTCCTTCCCAGTCATTTTCTATTGATAATTTATCAATGTTCATTTGGGTTTCTTGAATTATATCAGGTATTGAAATATCCTCTATCCCATCTCCATTTTTATCTAGATTATCTGAAATACCGATTATAATAACAGCCCTATTCCATTTTTTGGATGAAATATTGACTTGATTTCCTTCGGCATCAAATGTACCTACATCTCTAACTAATTTATCTAGGGCATTTTGTGGCATCTCAGCTAAAATCCTGTCAACCCTGTCTTGCTCATCGGGTATTGCATAATTTCCTAATATATCCGATTGTTGATCTATGGTTTCGTTAATATTTTCTGATAGATCCTCATTACCAGTTGCTTCTGCTAATCCATTAAAAAACGCTTTAGTAACTCTACCTGCACTTGAGTTAACTTCCTTAATCACTGTAGAGATTGATAATACATAAACTATTGAATCTTCATCTCCAGCATCGTCTCTGATGTTGTTAACGCTTCTTTCGATAATGTCTATTTCATCGAGTATTCTTGTATCTGTAACATTATAATTTTCGGATTCGACATATATCACCATTATATTTGTAGTCCAGTTTTCTCCAACTTCTTGTAGTAAATTCTTTGAACCAATGGGATCAGTAGATTCAGGAAGGTAAATTTCCATTTCCCCATTAACATTTAATGCTCCTTCTTCGCTACACCAAGATGGTTCATAACCATCTCTACAGTCGTTCACACCAGAATGCGCAGTAAAAAATCCTGTTATAATCAAACATATCACAACTGGTATGGCTGGAAACATTGTTAATGCCTTATTCGGAGTCAAATCTCTAGATTTTCTCCTAATATCATTGATAAAATATTTAAGTTTATCAATAATTAAACTAGTGTCATCGCTTCCAACAACCATGCCACTCAATCCTACCTGTATGAACCAAGAACTTCAACCTCTCGTCTGTTCAATTCAAAAAAGGTCTATATTTCTATGAATGATTGGTAACGGTCAAGAGTAACTTAGTATGCCACATATAATAATAGAGGGGAAGAATATGAGTAATCCCAAAATTTCTGAAAAGAGATGGTCAATAGATTTGGAAAAGATAATTCAAGAAAATCATTACAATGACATAGGTGATGTATATACGTTTAATCCAAAAAGTAAGAAAGAGATATTCGTTATAGATACTCCTCCGCCATATCCAAGTGGAACCTGGCATATTGGTGCAGTTGCACAATATAGTATGATCGACGTCATAGCCAGAAGTCAAAGACTCCTTGGTAAAGAAGTATTTTTTCCATGGGGAGTTGATAGAAATGGAATAAATATAGAATTTACTGTAGAAAAAAAGATGGGTCGAAAGATGCGAACATTTGATAGAGAAGAATTCCTAAATTTATGTAAAGAAACCATAGAAGGATATACACAGGAAATGAAACTTACCGCTAAAAGAGTAGGATTATCATGTGATTTTGATAAGGAATATCATACAGATTCTCCAAATTATAGGGCCATTACACAGGCAATTTTCGTAGATTTATTCAAAAAAGGAGAGATTATTGAGGATTTAAGACCAAATATATATGACCCAGTAGAAGGAACTACAATAGCTGATGCAGAAGTTCATAGAGTTAAAAGAAATACTAAATTATGCGATGTAAGATGGTTCACTGAAGATAATCAAGAAGTAATAATTACAACAACAAGGCCGGAAATGATTTGTGCATGTGGCGTAGTAGTTGTACATCCAGAAGATTCTAGATACAAAGAATTAATTGGTAAAAATATTTTTTTACCAATTGAGGTAAAAAATAGAACAAAAACTGTAAAAATCGTTTCACACCCATCAGTAAAAATGGATTTTGGTTCTGGTGTTTTAATGGTCTGTTCTTTCGGCGATCAAAATGATGTATCTATATTCAGAGAATTAAAATTAAAACCATTTCAAGCTATAGACTTAGAAGGTAAATTGACATCTATTTCCGGACCTCTTTTTGGCCTATCGGTGATGGATGCGCGTGATAAGGCCATTGAACTATTGTCAGATAATAATTTAATTTCCACAATTCAAGATCATATACAAGAAATTCCTGTAAGTGAAAGAGGAAATAATCCTATAGAAATAATTTTACTAAAAGAATGGTACGTGAAACAAACTCATATACAGAACCGAATTCTAGAACTTTCAAAACAAAGTCGTGTAATACCTGAAAGAAATAGACAATTTCTTAATGACTGGATGGAGGGTATTTCAATAGATTGGCCAATAAGTAGAAGACGTTGGTATCACACAGAAATACCTATTTGGTATTCTGAAGATGGAACTAAAATAATTCTTCCTCCTACGGGAAAATATGTCCAGCCATGGAAAGATTTACCACCTGCAGGCTCAGAAGTATTGGATAGAAAATCTAGAGAATTTATCTGCAAATATGATAAAGATCTTCCACATCTTGGATTGATTAAAGGTGAAAATAAAGTTTTTGATACATGGATGGACTCATCAAACTCTAATTTATTTGTTTCAGGATATCTAAACGATAATGACTTATTTAGAAGATCTTTTCCAACAGCCCTCAGACCTCAAGGTAAAGAAATAGTAAGGACCTGGCTTTATTATACAATGCTAAAGAGTACACTCTTACTAGACAAACCTGCATTTAATCATATTTGGATAGATGGTCTAGGAATGGATCCTTGGGGCAGAAAAATGTCTAAATCTGTTGGTAACGGCATAGATGCAAATTCTGTTTTAGAATGTGGCTTTGGAGGTAGAACCGGCTCATGGAAAATTAAGGGTCCAGACGGTAAACAGGTTCATTTGCAAGCTAAGAAAATAGGTAGTGAATGTTTTCGTTTGTGGAAAGCATGTGATGCTCAGGTTGGCGATGATTTCCATATCAACCCAGAAGAAATTGAATCAAAATATTTTGGAGTTTTAACTAAAATATTTAATGTTGCAAGATTTGCTAGCCAGTTTGATGTACCTATTAATCTAGATACTCAACCTGTAGATTTACCGGCAGAAGACATTTGGATTTTATCTGAACATATTAGAAATATGGAAAACATACATAAATCCTGGATAGATATTGATATATATACCGCTGCTCAATCAATTAAGAATTTTGCAACTGGGATATTTCCAAGCCATTGGTTAGAGATGGCTAAAACCAGATTATATTCCGATGACGCAAATGCTTCATGGACGTTACATAGGATTGTAAAGGATATAATTACTGTTTTTACACCTATTTGCCCATTCTTTTGCCACCATATATCTTTAACATTATATAATAAAAGCAGTATTACAGCAGATAAATATCCAAATTTAGATCTCAATGTACCTAGTCACTTTATAAATTTAGATACTATATCCCAACTTATAATAGATTTCAATTCTTCCGTTTGGAAGAAAAAGAAAGATAATGGGCTTTCCTTAAAATCTGCAATTTCTGGTGTAGAAATTCCTAAAGAACTTGAAATAATATCCGTTGCTTTAGTAAGGATGCATAATCTAGAATGATTTAGTTAATTGCTGAATGAGGTCTCTCACCATTGAAAAAATCTTTTAGTAATATCACCATTTCATCACCAATTCTACTTTGGGCTTCTATTGTTGAAGCCCCAATATGAGGTGTACCATGAAAGTTCTCTTGCTCTAATAATAAACTTAAATTCAATGGTTCCTGCTCAAAAACATCAAGTGCCGCAGAAGATAAAACTCCATTCTTTAGTGTTCTTATTATTGATTCCTCATCAACAATTCCCCCTCTGGCACAATTTACAATATGCCTTCCACATTTCATTCCATCTGAGCCATATTCGGGCATCATTTCTATTCTTTCTTCATTGACTAAATGATATGTCTCTTCGTTAAGATTACAATGTATTGATATGTGAGTACAATTTTTAAATACATCATCAATATTTTTATGAATAATACAATCATCCTTTTTTGCGAACTCCTTAGATATATATGGATCATAACAATGAATATTCATTCCAAAGGCCTTTGCAACTCCACTTACTCCTTGGGCAATCCTTCCATACCCAATTAATCCCAAATTTTTTCCTGACAATTCGGTACCTCTTAATTCTTTTTTTGCCCAGTTATTTTCTCTTAATTTTCTATCTCCTGTAGCAATATGTCTAGTAGATGTGATTAGGTGTCCTATTGTCAACTCAACAACACTTTGCGTGGATGATTGGGGGGTATTACACACTAATATACCTCTTCTAGATGCCTCTTCAAGATTAATATTATCAATTCCAACACCTGCTCTACCAATAAATCTAATACCTTTTTCATTTTCAATAGTTGATAATACCTTTTCAGTTAGTTTTGTAGCACTTCTAACTACTATCGCATCATAGTTATTTAGAATTCCAGATGATAATTCTTCATGTGAATAATGTTTTTCCGTAACTTCAAAGCCAATTTCTTTAAGCCTCTCGATAGCTTTTTTTGCCATACCATCACTAACTAATATTCTAGCCATGTAGATTCTCACTGGTGCCTATTCAATGAACTTTATCTATAATCATACAATTAATTGATTTTCTAACCGCTTTATTATTGACTATGACATCTTCAGCGTGACACATGGCGGAATCACTTGAGACACTTTTTACAGCAGTACTCATTCTATTAGGTCCGGTTATTCTTGCTCTTCCAGTATCTTTTGCATGGCGCTGGTGGGTAGGGATGGAGCCTGAACAAGAAGATTACAGGGAGAAAGTAAGAAGAGTATTGGATGCAGGGATACCCATTCGTAAATATCGATCCCAATTAGATGCAGAGGCCCGTAAAGTTCACTTAACTTCTGACAGACAGGCACGTATAGAATCAGACCTTTTACACCCTCTCAGATTATCGCATTTTTTACTTTTCCCTAGCCTAATAGTTTGGCCATTAGTAGGATTATTTGCGGCTATAATAACATTACCAATGATGCCCGTTTTAAGATTAATTGAATGGTTATTAATAGAAAAATCACTCTTATCTATGGTTGCCAGAATTGTTCAAAAATTAACACGTTGGGAAATTATAGGAATACCTAGATTGGATGATGGTGCCAAAGAATTAGACAGAGTTTTAGCCTCAATACATAGGATGCCAATTACAGTTTTTTTGGGATTATTCACTTATCTGATTATATCATACATGCCCATTAGTGCAAAGAATATTATGTTAGTTAGTGCAATTGTTTATATTTTTTTAGTTTCATTTATTTCGGTTATTAGAGCGGCAACGGCGAGCTCATTGGTTTTTGCAGATCCAACTAATCGTAGACTAATTCCTATGGATACTTTCGTTGAAAATGCATTAGGTCCATGGGTTGGAGTTGGATTACTATTTTTATTATCAAGGCAATTGATGTATGGAGGTCAGATAAGAGCAGATCAATCCTTATCAGATCCCGTTGCATTCTCAATAAGTGTTCTACTTGTTCTTTATACGGCCACAGTAATAGGAATAACAGTTGAATTAATATTTTTCAGGTTAAGAGGGTCCTCAGTAAGGAATTCTTTCCAAAAACAAATGATTGACATCTTCAAACCTACATTATACCTATTTACCAGGGATAAAGGTTCATTGCACTTGTCTCCAGTCATGCCTTTATCTGAATGGATATCTAGCGGTGAAAATTTAGAGATTGAAAACTAACGACATCTTCTATTACCATTTCAATTCCATTAGTTAGTACTATTTTATCCATTTCAACATATTTAATGGGTATAATCCCTAAGAATTTAGATTTATTTTCTTTTCCATCATATGCAGTTGTAATTATTATTTTTCCGCCCCCATCAATTTTATATTCTCCTTCCTTCAGAAAATTTTGACAGCTTAACCTAACTAGGGTTTTTGTTAATTTTCCCCGACTTTCTAGTCGAGCATGTATTTCTTGCCCCGGATAACATCCTTTATCCATCTTAACTAACTCTTTCATCCCTACATTAAATGGTATCCTATTGTCTATTTCTTTGTGATTGATAATTCCAACGTCTATTCTAAACTTATTCCATTCTTTTTCATTAATCATCTTAAATTTATTTTCTATCAATTTTTCTTTAATAATATTCATTTCATTTTTAGGCATTAAAATTTCTATTGAAGTAATTTTATGTCGATTATTCGTGGAAATAATATTATCTCCACTTTCCAACCAGTCAAAATCTTTTAATTTTAGTATGGAATCATAAATATTTTTAAATATTCTATTTATTTTATCACCTGATAATATAACTTTTCTTATACTTTCGTCCGCATTTAGTACAATTATATCTTCATTCCACGGTATTCCTGTTGATAATATTCTTCTTACTTCGTCTCCTTTTATAGAATTACCAACAATTAATAATTCATTTTTAATAATGTATATGGTCAAAAGATCAATAACCCTTCCATTTAAATCACACAAAAGCGACTCATGCTTATTTCCAAATTCAATATTCTCAATTTTGGTTGTCAGTACTCTTTCCAGATGTTTAATTCCATCTTTTCCTCGGATAATTGTATAACTAGATTTTATTTCATAATAAAAATCTGTGGGATATAAATTTAACAAGAATTTTCAACACCTTAGCCGAATGATTGTCCACAACCACATTCCCGATCAGCACTAGGATTTTCAATTTGAAATCCACCTCCCATAAGGGTGTCTTTGTAATCTAGCTTTATCCCGTTTAATAATGAACTATCTTTATTGTGAATTAGTATGCTAACATTTCCAATTCTTATTCTTTGGAAATTATCATCTTTCGGATCTTCAGTAATTTTCATATCATATAAATATCCTGAGCATCCACCTGCTTCAGCACTTATTATCAATACATGAGTGTTTTCATCTCCCTCCATCGATTTTTTCATTGCTAACTGAGCTGATTCAGTAACATCAATTTGAACATCTACTACATTAACTTCTGAGAAAACTGGTAATGAAAATCCAGAACCATCTAACAGACCCATATATCGCTGTAGTGTAGGGGTTATTTGAATAATTGTGTTTGATACTTCCTCTACCCATTAATCATAACGGAAAACCCTCTGCGGAGTAACATGGAAGGCATCGAATCTAGGGACATAATTAGAATTGAAGATGACTCAATCAAAAGAGATATAGATTATGTTTCTGTAGAATCTCCATTGTCAATAAAAATTTCTAGTAAAGATAACTTAGATTTTTCACTAGGTTTATTGATGCGAACACCTGGAAATGACTCCGATCTAATTAAAGGATTGTTGTACAATGAGGGAATAATCTCATCTAAGTCTGACATAATTGAAATAATAGAAAATACTGATTATAATAAAGTAATTTTATCTAATAATGTAGAATTTAACCCACAAGAACACAATAGAAAACTAACCATGACATCTTCTTGTGGCATTTGTGGTAAGGAATCTATATCTAATTTAATACACCTTCATGGCCCCGAACTATCGGATAATATTCATATTAATATCAATATAATCGCTAATGCATTGTCCGCTCTGCAGAATGGACAAAACTTCTTTTCTTCTACTGGCGGAACTCATGCATGCGCCAGAATAGATATTTCAGGTTCACTAATCTCCATTGCAGAAGACATAGGAAGGCATAATGCCATGGATAAATTAATTGGAGATGCATTAAATAATGATAATTTACCTATAAGAGAAGAAATCGTAGTCATCTCTGGCAGAGCCTCTTTTGAACTTGTCCAAAAATCTCTTAGGGCTGGGTTTCCAATAATGATTGCCATAGGTGCACCAAGTAGTTTAGCAATTGACTTAGCCACAGAACATGGAATGACACTAATTGGATTCGCTAAGAAAAATAAGATAACAATTTTTTCAGGTTCCAAGAGAATTCAATAATTTTATACATTTCTATAAAAGACCTGATGTACACGTCATCACTTTCGACTACTATGAGGGGTCCTGTAAATGAGCTTACACCTTTGGAAAAAAATCCTCCAAAGTTGAGTAAACCTAAATCGACAGCGGCCGGAATCCCAGGAGTTCTTGCTTCGTTTTCTCATAGTGTGAGTAATAATCTTGTCTCCTCAATTTATAATTTATCTAAAGTGAATAGGTTCCAAGGTTTTGATTGCCCTGGGTGCGCATGGCCCGACCCTGATAATCACCGTTCACGATTTGAATTTTGTGAGAATGGTGCTAAAGCTGTTGCCGATGAAAGAACTAGTAATAAGGCAGATCCGGATTTTTGGTCAAATTGGTCTGTGAATGAACTATCTCTAAAATCAGATAATTGGTTAAATAAACAAGGTAGAATAACCGATCCAATGGTTTTAATGCCCAACAGTATGCATTATACTAAAATAAGTTGGGATGAAGCTTTCGATATTATTGCTACCGAACTAGCTAGTTTAGAAGATATAAATCAATCAATTTTTTATACATCTGGTAGAACTAGTAATGAAGCAGCGTTTTTATGGCAGTTACTTGCTAGATGGTTCGGTACAAATAACCTCCCTGATTGTTCAAATATGTGCCATGAATCTTCCGGGGTAGCATTAACTGAATCTATAGGAATAGGAAAAGGAACAGTAAAATTAGATGATTTTAACAAGGCTGATTTAATTATAGTAATAGGCCAAAATCCTGGAACTAACCATCCTCGAATGCTTTCAGCATTAAGTGATGCAAAGAAATCTGGAGCTTCAGTAATAAGTATCAATCCATTAAAAGAAACAGGAATGGTAGGATTCAAGCACCCTCAAAAACCATTAGACTTATTGGGTAAAGGTGTTAAAATTTCTGATGAGCATATTTCCGTAAATATTAATGGAGATATGGCATTATTCAGAGGTTTTTCAAAAGTTATAATTGAAGGGGAAAATTATGATAAAGAATTTATTAAAAAATATACTAATGGTTTTAATGAATATTTGGAAGAAGTTATTAATACCGATTGGGAAGAGATATCTGTTCATTCCGGAGTTAGTATACAAGATATCAAGAGATTAGGTGCAATAATTTCCAAATCAAAATCTACTATAGTTTGTTGGGCAATGGGTATTACACAACATAAAAATTCTGTTGCTACAATTCAAGAAATAGTTAATTTACAATTATTAGGTGGCCACATAGGCCGTCCTGGCGCTGGAATTTGTCCGGTCAGAGGCCATTCTAATGTCCAAGGAGATAGAACAATGGGGATAAATCATAAACCTAACTTAGATTTTTTATCATCTTTAACAGCAAATACAGGAATAGATGCACCAGTTGATCATGGTGTCGATACTGTGGGTGCAGTAAAATTAATGAAAAATAATAATAACACAGTATTTTTATCTATGGGAGGAAATTTTTTATCTGCAATGTCAGATACTAAATTAACTGCAAGTGCACTAAAAAATTGTAAGTTAACAGTTCAAATTTCTACAAAACCTAATAGATCTCATCTTGTTACTGGGAAAAAAGCATTGATATTACCATGTTTGGGTAGGACAGAAATAGACAACACTTCTCAAGGTAATCAGATTATTTCAGTAGAAAATTCAATGGGTGTTGTTCACTCATCACGTGGTAATTCTAAACCAATTAGTAATAATTTAAAATCAGAAACTGCCATAGTAGCAGGTATTGCTTTATCTTTAGAGAATAAAATCTCTCGTAATAAAATACAGTGGCATAATTTATCTATTGATTACGATAACATTAGAAATCTAATTAGTTCTTGTATTGGTGGTTTTGATAATTACAACAATAAACTACGAAATAATGGAGGTTTTTATTTACCAAATCCTCCTAGAGATAGTTTGACATTTAATACTAAATCGGGTAAAGCTGAGTTTGTTAAACACAATATCTCAAGTAAGAAGGCCAAATTAAATCAATTCTTAATGATGACAATACGTTCTCATGACCAATATAATACCACAATATATGGTTTAAATGATAGATATAGGGGTATTTCTAATGGAAGGAGAGTAGTATTTATGAATCCCGAAGATATTAAAGATAATAACTTTGAAAAATTTCAGTTAGTTGATCTAACCTCACATTTTCGAGGTGAAAATAGAATTTCACATAAATGGTTTGTCATTCCGTATGACATTCCTAAAAGTAATATTGCAACATATTTTCCTGAGTCTAATTCTTTGATACCATTAGATAGCGTAGCAGATAGGAGTAACACCCCAACTAGTAAATCTGTAATAATAACTATTAGTAAATCAATTGAATAAAAACTATTTTCTTTTATTTTGTTCCCTTAAAAGTAACTTGCATCTATTTATTTGGGTTTTACAAAGTTCTATTCCATCCTTTTCTAATCCTCTTCCGATTGATTGTTCAAAACATTTTAATGCATCTTCATATAACTCTAAAAAAGCATATGATTGACCCATATTATACAGAGTTCTACCAGTTAGAAAAGAAGGTTCTAGAGATATCGCGGCATGGTATGCTAGAATGCTTTCTGAATATTTCCCCATTTGATATAATGCATCTCCACGACCATTCTGGCTTCTCACACGTAGTTCTTTTTCTTCTTTAGGGCAGCCTCCAATAGACTTCTCGAAGCAACTTAATGCGTCACTACTTTTTTCTTCTGAAAGGAAATTTATTCCCTTATTGTACCATTCAATTGAGGTATTTACACTTTCTTTGTAATTCAAATCTTCTTCAATTTTTTCATGATACAATATTTCTTCTGACTCATTTTCCATGTTATTTTTAATGCTGTTTTCTATATTTGTGGATTTATTCTCGGCCTCTAACATTTTTGCTTTATTTTTACATTGTATCGCTTTTTCAATGTAACCAGCCTTTTGTAATGAATCAGAAAGTCCATTCCATGCTTCAGGAGATTTAGATTTTCTTTCAAGTATCTCTTTCCATATTTTTACAGCACCAATATAATCTCCTATATCATTTAATTCTCTAGCTTTTTCTTCAGAGGTCTTTTGATTCAATGTTAATAGGTCCAAAACATCTATGTCTTCATTTTGAACTGGTTTGGAAATTAATAACACTTCTTCTTGTTCCTCTTCTTCTTTTTCTACAGTAACAGGAGATTCAACTAATTTTTGGTTTTGTATTCCCAAACCGTCATCGTGAATATGATCTTTTAATTCTTTTATCTTAATGTTAGATATTCTTTTTAATTCAACCATATCAGGATAAGTAATTAATGCTATTTTGGCATAATCTGAAGCTTTTTTTGGAGAAATGTTCTCTAAAAGGTAAGAAAGATTAGCTATTGTTGGGGGATGATTTGGCATAATAAAATTAACTTTCTCAAAATATTTTATTGCTTCATTAATCTTATTTTGATGTACCTTGATTACACCTTTGGAATATAGAGCATTTACATTATTTTTATCTATTAAAAGTATAGAATTATACAGTTCTAATGATCTTGAATGTTCTCCTTTTGAATAGAGTTCTAATGCTTCTTGAATAATCTCTGTGATGCTAGAATCTGAAGCCGATTCTACTTTCGTCATGATTCCACGCCTAACACATTATCCATAAGTATTTTCTGATTATGATTTTATCATAATTATCAATATTTAATATTTTAATGAATGGGTTGAATAATTATGTACCCTACGGTAATATATGATTGAGTCTATTCGTATTATGGGAATCTGTGGTTCCTACAGTCTTGAATCAGCAAATGGCCATATGATTAATTTAGTAAAAGAAGAATGTAAAAAATTAGGTTGTGAAGTAGTTATTTGGGATAATGAAAAAAATCCATTACCTTTTGTAGGTGAAGATGGGTGTTGGGAACATCCCAATGTGAAATTATTCAAAGAAATGGCTAATTCAGTTGATGCATTTATTTTATCTAGTCCTGAATATCATGGTACTATGAGTGGTGTCATGAAAAATTCCATAGACTGGCTCTCCTTTGATCAAACATCTGGAAAAGTTTTCGGCCTTATTAGTACTCTCGGAGGTCAATCTAATACTACTACACTCAACCATATGAGAACTTCTGTACGTTGGATGCATGGCTGGACTATTCCTGAACAATTGGTAATGGCTGATATAAAAAATTCCTTCAATGATAACGGTCAAATAATAGATGAAAAATTGAATGATAGATTAATTAAATTCGCTGAATCACTTAATTCTAATTCATTAAAGCTAAGACGTTAGGTGTATCATTTGACTTCATTACCTCATGGAAGTGAATTTTTACTATTAATTTCTGCTATATCTGCTTCTATAACTTGGTGGACATCAAATTTTACAAAAAAAATCCATATAACAAAATTCTTTGCATGGTTAGGAGTTTCATCTATGGTATCATTGCTAATTTGGATACTTGGTGATAATTAATGTTAATTTTAGATAATGATATACCTGTAAGGTTGCCAGTTAAATGGTATTATGATACCATATCAAATGAAATAATAATTGAGTATAAGAAAGATTTCTCTAATCTTGAATCAATCCTTTCAAATTTACTTAAATCTCCTAGATATATTAAAAGACGTTTAGATTTAATGAATTCAAGATTATGGTTTTTGATGGACGGTAAAAATAGTTTTGTAGAAATTGTAAAAATTATGGAATTAGAATTTAATGAGCAAATATTACCCTCAAAACAAAGGATCAAAACATCTATAATAAATTTTATAGATCTTCGTTTGTGCACTATAGTTAAACCTAAGACATATATTTCTTGGCATATAGGGGAATATAGTGATTAATTTTTTTACTTTTCAAGTCTTAATTTATCATCATTTTTAGATTTATACAGTGCTGAGAAATATATTGTTAATGGAACAAAAAGAAGCAAGAAGAAACAGCCAATTAAAGTTGCAAGACTGTAAATAGATTCTTGAACTGGATTTAATTTGAATTCTTCAATAGAAACAAATTCATGTTTGACAATACTAGTACTAATTGTAATATTGTCATCGGAAATAACTCCTCCATTATTTACAACCTTTAAATTCCATGTTACAGTTTTCTTTTCATTATCTATTATATTTCTAGCTTCTTCTTCTGCTAATGCAGTATTATCACTCTGAATATATCCTAATCCTTCAATGGGAAGATTTAATGAAACTCTGCCATGGATTATCTGTTCTCCTTCATTATCAATGGGAATCTCGTGAACAGATGCTCTCAAACAAGATTCAGATACTTCAGAAAATCCCCCGTCTTCACAATTGAAGAAGTCGGCACCTTCGATGCCCAATAAAGATGAATAATACCATTCCACTCCAGATGCTTCGATAATCAGTGTAGAAGATTCTGCTCCTACTCCTTCAATTGTAACGTTAATCCATGTAATGGCCTCCTTAGAGGTAAAATACCAATTAGCTTGTCCTTCTTCATTTGACTGGAGGTTTATAGTTTCTGATTCATTAGTAGTATTGTATCCATAATATTCCGAATCTAAGGTATTAGAATACACAGCATAAGATAGTATCAATACTAGAACTAGACCAGTTCCAATCATCGTCCTAAGCATATTAGGATTCTTCGCTAATGACTTCTTCATAGGTGTTGGTAGTGGTCTCTTTTTTTGAATACTTGTTCATACAATTATTCATTTTTATAATATGGTTCAGTCATCACGATTAAATAGACTCCCTAAGACGGGCGTTCACAATAGGTGATGCTTTGACGACATTCAACGATATTCCTGCTAACATTCTAATTGACGGTTTGTTAGAGGAATTGTCATCATTCGATTCCATAGTAGCACCTGATTGGGCTGCATTTGTAAAAACAGGTACTCATAGAGAAAGACCACCTAATCAAGAGAATTGGTGGTTAATTAGATCTGCAGCAATACTGCGTAAAGTAGCATTTAAAGGACCAATTGGTACAAATCACATGGCTCAAGAATTTGGTGGACCAAGAGATAGAGGCGTGAAACCCAACAGGGCTGCAGCGGGTTCACGGAATATTGCTAGAACTATTCTACGACAATTAACTGATTCTGGTCTTATTACTAGTTCCCATAATGCGGCAGGAACCGTAAATTATGGAAAAATACTTACTCCGGAAGGACATAAATTACTCAACAATGTAGCACATTCCGTAAGAAAAGTTGCAGAAGAGAAGTATCCAGGACTTTCAAATTATTAATGAGGTGATTATTTGGCAAGAAATAAACCATATGCTAAAAAGAAGCGATTGATAAAAGTAACAAATCAAAATAGAAGGGTACCTGTTTGGGTCATGCTACGTACCAACCGAAATACCAGTACACATCCCAAAAGACATATGTGGCGACGTTCCAAATTACAGAGATGAAAGATATGGCAGAAGTTAGAGAATTAACAATCCCATTGAGGGCGGCCTGGAGCGTTACAAGAAATCATAGAGCCAACAGAGCCATTTCTGAAATTAAAAAACATGTTTCGCAACATATGAAGAAAACTGAAGACGAAAAGGTTTGGATTGATGAAGAAATAAATAAAATTATTTGGGCAAGAGGAGCACAAAAACCTCCTCGAAAAATAAGAGTCATTTGCACTAGAGAAGAAGGTTTTAATATCCTTGAAGTTAAATTAATGGAGGAATAATATGGGTAATATTCGACCTTCTTTTATTAAAATTAGAGCATTAAGATTGGTGGATGATTATCCAGACAAATTCACCGGTGATTTTGAAAATAACAAGAAATATGTCTCTATGTATACAGATTTAGGTAATTCCGAAGGAGAAGAAGTTACAAATAAGAAAATGCGTAACTGGATAGCAGGATATATTACGCGATATAAACAAAGACGTGTTGATTAAGGTACTCCTATTAGGAGAGTACATATGGGTGAAAGGCTTGAAGTTCCACTTCCTGAATATGGGAATAAATTGTGTATAATACTAGTAAGACCACAATTTGATGGAAATATTGGCGCAGTTGCACGTTCAATGTTAAATTTTGGTGTAACAGATCTTCGTATCATAGGAAATTCTAAATCTTGGTCAAATGAAACCAGAAATAGGGCTAAACACGCTCAAAGTGTCTTAGATAATACATCATTCTTTGATGATATTCCAAGTGCAAGCAAAGATTGTTCTTTATTGGTTGGTACTTCAGGTAAAAGAGAATTTGGCAGTAAAATATCTTTTAGACATTTTCTCGACCCCAAAGAACTATCCAATAATTTAAAAAAAAGTGATAATAAAATAGCATTAATTTTTGGTCCAGAAGGTATCGGTTTATTAAATGAAGAATTGCAAAAATGTGATATTCTACTATCAATTCCTACATGGGAAGGATATCCTATAATGAATTTGAGCCATGCAGTCTCAATAATATGCTATGAATGGTTTCAGAATGCTGATAATATTGCTACAGACAGAATTTTATCTCCTGACCTAAGAAAGCAATTAAGAGAAGAAATTTTTCAATTATCACAAGTACTCCCTGTAAAATCTCATTCAAAGAAAGGTATTGAAGAAACGCTATTTAGAGTAATCTTAAGAGGTCTACCTAAAGACGATGAAATACATCGTATTTTAGGAGTAATTAAAAGTGCAAATAAGTCATTTACTAAAGATCAGGAGTCCAACTAGCCCATGATTTGGGGGTTTCTCTAACATTAAAAGAAACTAACCTTAACTTGTTTTGATACGAACTTTTAATATGTTTCTCAACTTTTTCAAAAGCCCATCTGGCTAGGTTTTCAGCTGTTGGGATGAATGGTAATACCAAGGTTCTATGTCCCGGTTCCAATATTTCTAGTGCTTTAAGCGCCTCCAAATCATTCTCATAAACTAAGAATGAATGATCTACTATGTCGTGTATCTCCGTATTAAGAATAATTGAAATATCTGAAAAATCCATTAACATACCTTCATCAGAAACACCTTTTTGACTAACAACATCACCCTCAATAACGGCCTCCCATCTATATCTATGGCCATGAAAATGTCTACATTTACTTTTATGATTAGGAACTCTATGCCCTGTATCAGTTTCTACCCATCTCATTATTTTAGTTACCATTTACTTTCCCTCGAATTTTAAACATATAGAATTTATGCAATATCTTGGACCTTTTGATTCATGGAAAAGATGGCCTAAATGTGATTCACATCCACTACATCTTACTTCAATTCTATTCATTCCATAGGAATTATCATTTATTTTTATTATACCTGCATCATCAAATTCTTCAGAAAATGCTGGCCAGCCACATCCGGAATCAAATTTAGATTTAGATGAAAATAATTTCTTACCACAATCATAACAGGTATAAACCCCTTCTTTGAAGTGTTTATCATACTCACCTGTGAATGGCTGCTCGGTTCCATTTTCTTTCATTACATTATATCTTAATTTAGTTTTTAAAGCTTCAGCTAATACATTTTCCCATGGCTTTACATATTCCACTGGGTCTTTCTTACCAATAGAATAGAATGCTAGTATTCTTTCAATATCGGCACCACTAGTGCCCGAAGATCTACCATTAGAATCAGGGTTATAAGAGGTATTCGTATTAGCAAAAACAGTATCAAAATCAAGTCTTAATTTTCTACATGAATTGATAGAATCCCTTAATATTGTTTCTTTATTTCCATCAATATAAGGCAAGTGCAAAGAAACTTTTTCGGAGTTCCAATTGCCTTTTGCAAAGGCTTGTTCTAATAACTCATAAAACTCTGGTCTGCAATCTGGATATATAACGTGGTCTCCTGAGTGAACTCCTAATGCTATTTTTACATTAGTATCTTCTTTTAATCCAATACTCAACGCATAACCATACAAAATTGAGGCGAAAATCGCATTCCTATTTGGCACAACTGTTGATTTCATTTGTTCTTCCTCATAGTGGCCTTCAGGAATTTCTTCATTATTTTTAATTAATGATGAATGAAATAATCCCATTACACTAGATAGATTTACTACTTTATGGTCTACTTTGATCCCGTTATTATTTATATAAGTTAAATTCTGAAGAGCCCTTTCAATTTCTATAATATGCTTTTGACCATAATCATATATTAAACATGTCACTTTATATCCATCTGATAAAAGACGTAGTAATAGCCCTGTAGAATCCATTCCTCCGCTTAATGCCATAACTACTCTCATTCAATCAACTCCCATCCATTTATGAGTTTGTAATGATAGTCTCCATCCCGGATTAGACTTTACCACTTTTTCAACTATACTAAAACTTCTTCCATTCGATTCAATACTATCGTTCTCTATGTAACAAGGTTGTATGTAATGATGTTTGAATCCTTTTTTAATATCATCATAAATTGAAAGATCTTGTCCACAATAAACAACCTTTAATTCGTCTCCAGTACGTTGTTCAATATTCACATTTGGATAAATTTGATCTTTTGGAGAGACGCAAATCCAATCTATGATATTTGGGACTCTTATAGTTCCGTTGGTTTCGACAGAGAGATGAATATCATATTTCTTTAATTCTTTACCTATTGTATTCAAATCCTGCATACAAGGTTCTCCACCTGTAAAAATAACTCTTTTACAATTGTATGATACTACTTGATTGATTATTTGTTCTAACGACATTTCATGAAATGTTAGAAAGTCTGTATCACACCATTCACATCTTAAATTACAGTTACCAAATCTGATAAATACATGTGGAACCCCAGTATGAAATGCTTCACCTTGAACTGAGTGAAATATCTCAACAATGGGGTAGGTGCTCACAGTTCCCTACTCCTGATTAATTGCATTAATTCAGAACGGGCCCCAGAATCTTCGAAAAATACCCCTCTCATAGCACTGGTTGTCATAACAGCATTTTGTTTGGATACGCCACGACATTGCATACATCCGTGTCTTGCTTCTAATATCACCCCTGCTCCTAATGGATTTAAATTTTCAACAATATCATCTACAATAGATATTGTTATTCTTTCTTGATTCTGTAATCTTCTCGCGTATAATTCTACAATCCTTGCTAATTTACTGATCCCAACAATTCTATCTGTGGGTATGTAAGCAATATGTGCTCGACCGCTAAATGGTTGTAAATGATGTTCACATGTAGAATAAAATTCAATATCTCTCAGAAGAACGATTCCATCGTAACCTTCTGCATTAAACGTTGATGCTAAAACCTCTGATGGTCGTTGCTGGTAACCAGCAAATATCTCATCAAATGAATCTATGACTCTTTTAGGAGTTTCTTTTAGTCCTTCTCTATTAAAGTCATCTTCTAAGTATTTCAGTAAAGTCTTAATTGCAGATTCAGCTTCTTTTCGTCCTATATTATTCATTCTCAATCCTCCCATGACGTGCGTCAATTTCATCCAATTGATCTAACAATTTTCTACAACCTGTTCTAATGGCATCCGCCAAACTTACATATTTCCTATCGTCTCCAACATGTTTTCTTAGGTCCTCAATAATTTGTTGAGGCATATCTAAACTAACTTTAGGCATAATTATTGGAACTAGATTTTATTATTAAATATTACTCAAGTATTACCTGAATATTACCTAAGTATTATCTTCTTTCTTCAATCAATTTATCTAATTCTGGATAAGTTTTTGATAATGCAATACTTTTTTGTTTTAATCTATTTATTTGGTTTCGAACATCTTCTGGATTAAGGCCTTGAGATAATAGATTAGATATTATCGATAATCCACCTTGTATCATACCAGCATCTAAGAATGCATCGTTAGATATTTCATCTGTTATTCTTAACATCTCTAAGGTATCAGCCAGAAACATAATTTCATTATCCAATACTTCAGATTTGATATTTTCTAATTTTTCAAAACGACATATTAGTGTTTCCATAATACGGCCCAGTGTCTTTTACTTTTGATTATTGTTAATTTAATCTTGAATTAATTCTACCAGGACTCCTCCAGTAGAGGAAGGGTGAATAAATGAGATTAGTTTCCCATTTGCACCTATACTTGGTTTTTCATTAATTATTCTTATACCTGACTTTTTTAATTCTAAAACAATTTTATTTATATCAACTACTTTAATTGCTAATTGTTGTATTCCTGGGCCTCTATTTCTAATGAATTTTCCTATCGGAGTATCTTCTTTTAGAGGCTCTAGTAATTCTATCTTTGAACCTTGTTTTCCAGTAAGAAATCTAATCTTTACGCCCTGTTCCTCTACTATTTCTTCCCCCGAACTAGTGAATCCTAAACACTCCCAAAATACACTACTATGTTTTATAGACTCCGTGGCTATTCCTATATGATCTACTTCAACATTACTCATTTAAACACCACTCGGAGATATCCAGGTCCCAAAAACGTCTTTCATAACATTATTAATTTCACCCACTGTAGCTTCAGCCTTCACTGCTGATATAATTGAATCCATAATATTTTCTTCACTCTTACATACTCTACTTAATTCTTGTAATGCGTTCTTGATGGCGTCTTCATTTCTATTTTTTTTCAATTCTTGTAAGTGAATAATTTGCTTTCTAGTATTATTTATATCCAATCGTTGAGCTTCAAAATCTTCTTTATTATTTTCTTCATATTTGTTGACACCTACAACCTCAATATCTTTATTTTCTACATTTTTCATATGTTTCCACGCACTCTCATGAATCATTTTTTGTTGATATCCTGAAATAATACAATTCATAGAACCCCCATTATCCTCAATTTCTGACATTATCTTCCTAACCTCAGCCATGATATTTTTAGTTTTATTTTCTATCATTATAGATCCAGTCAATGGATCTATATTTTCTATTATTCCGATTTCAGATGCAATTATTTGTTGAGTTCTTAATGCAAGAGTAGCTGACTCTTCAGTCGGTAATCCTAATGCTTCATCAAAGCTATTGGTGTGTAATGATTGTGTTCCTCCAAGTACTGCTGATAATGCTTGGTATGCCACTCTAATTGCATTCACCATTGGCTGCTGTGCTGTTAATGTTACTCCAGAAGTTTGAGTATGGAATCTAAGCATCGAAGATTTAATATTTTTGGGATTAAATTCCGACATGATATCATACCACAAAGTTCTTGCAGCCCTAAATTTACAGATTTCTTCAAAGAAATTATTGTGGCATCCAAAAAAGAATGACATACGTGGTGCAAATTCATCAATTTTTAGTCCACTATTGATTGCACATCGAGTATAATATAAAGCGTTTGTAAGAGTCAAGGCCAACTCTTCGGATGCTGTACAACCAGCTTCTCTAAGATGATAACCACTTATAGAAATAGTATTCCATTTAGGAGTATTTTTATTACACCATTTCATTAAATCTGTAGTGAGTCTTAAAGAATGTTCAGGAGGAAAAATGTATAATCCTCTTGCAATATATTCTTTTAATATATCATTCTGTACAGTTCCTCTCAGTTCTTTCCTAGGTATGCCTTTTTCATCTGCAAGTGCTACATAAAGCGCTAATAATGTGGTTGCCGGTGCATTAATCGTCATAGACGTTGATATTTCTCCTAAGTTGATATCTTTGAATAATATTTTCATATCATGAATAGAATCTATGGCGACACCCACTTTACCAACCTCTCCTAATGATAAATCATCATCCGAATCAAGTCCTAATTGTGTTGGTAAATCAAATGCTACAGAGAGGCCAGTTTGCCCGTTAGTCAATAATGATAAAAACCTCGAATTAGTTTCTTTTGCAGATGAAAAACCAGCATATTGCCTCATTGTCCAAACTTTTTTACGGTACATTTCGTGATAAATACCACTCGTAAAAGGTGGTTTTCCAGGACTACTCATATTTCCCATAGAACTATCGGAGAGGCAATTGGTCATGAAATATGCGTTCAATGTTGGTGCCCATTTGCTCCATGCGAGTGACCATGTAATATTTCTTCTTCAGTTGCATCTCTTATGCTTATTACATCTACACTAAATTGTAATGTTTTACCTGCCATAGGATGGTTAAAATCAATTTTGACTGTTTCTTCTAATATTTCATTTATCGAAAATTGCATTGGCCCCTGGTCACTTTGCGCTTGGAACATCATTCCAACCTCTAAATCAGGAGGAAATTGATCTTTGGGCATTTCTTGTATTGCATCTTCATTTCGATGTCCGTATGCTTGTTCTGGTATCAATGTAAAATCTCTTTTTTCTCCTTTTTGAGCTCCCAAAAGTTCTTGTTCGAAGCCCATTATCATATTATTATGACCAACTAAAAATTCCATAGGCTCTCTATCTTTACTTGAATCGAATATTTCATCAGAATTCGGAAATGTTCCTGTATAATGTACCGTTACTACTTTATCTTTTTCTATTTTCAAATAATCACCTTCTTGTTGTATAGTTCTCTATCACTCTTGATAATGATTTATGTTGTTTTTCATCTAAAATACCTTCGAGTAGCTTTTCATCTATGTAACCTTTGGCTTCCTTTGTAGATTTACGTTCTCCCTTTGCCCAAATACTTGCTAAAAGATTTGATCTGTATTCTTCCATTACATTTATTTCAACTAATAATGCACGCATTTCATACTTATATTCCATATGTTTACTTCTATCTAAACGTTTTAACCTAGTTGCTGGTTGATATGTTTTTTGCCTTGATCTAGGTCTAGGTTTTCTTACTACTTCAGTAACTGTTTTGGGCTTTTTATCTGTCACTTTTATCTGTGTTTTTTCAGTTGCTCGGATTCTACTTTTTTCTATCAATTCCATGGCCTTTGAACTAGGTAAAACCACTTCTTCTTCAATTTCATGCTCTACTTTCTTCTGTAATCCTATACTTTTCTTTTTAGATTTTCTACCAAGTATATTTTCTTCTATTATCTTATTATCTTCTGATAACTTATCTTCTACAGTTAGATTATCCTTCTGAGTTTTTTCTATTTCTAAATTTTCTTCATGGTCTTTTATTAGAGTTTTATCCTCTTTACTTTTATTAATAATAATTTCATTTTCACTAAGTTTTTTTGGCTCTTCTTTCTGAACAATTTTAGGTGGTAATGGGGCCTTTAATGTACCTTGACTAGGTTTCTTAACATTTTTGTTAGCAACTGAATCTTTAGATTTTTTTTGAGGTCTTGGAGGTATATTACCTCCAAAAACGTTACGTGGTGCTACTTTAGGCCTCCTTCTACGCTGCACCTTTTAATCAATCTCCGTACTCTCCAATTAATAGGGTTTGATAAGTCTTCTTAATCCCATATTATTTCTGTGTGGTCTGTCCTTAACATAGGATTAATAGCACTATCACTTAAATTAGTACTATATCCTACTTTATGCAATAATCTTCCTAATTCAGCAATCATAGTACCATTGTCAATACAAAATCTTTTTTCTGGCCAATATGCTTTGGCACCGCGTTCTTCGCACATTATTTCTGCCATTTCCCGAATTCTGGAATTACACGCCACTCCTCCTCCTAATAGTAATTCATTCTTACCTGTATGTGCCATCGCTCTTTCTGCAACCTCAATACATGAAGCGAATGCATGCTCTTGTAATGACCAACATATGGATTCGAGAGAATTTCCATCAATAATTTTTCTTTCGGCTGCAGTTAACATACCTGAAAAACCAATATCCATGCCTTGAACTCCATATGGAAGATTAATAAAATTAGCATTGATATCATGATTTAATGCAAATCTATTCGCTAAAATCTCTATTTCTGGACCTCCAGGAAATGGAATTCCTTGTGTTCTTGCAAACTTATCTAACATGTTTCCTATTCCGATATCTAATGTTTCACCCATGACTCTATACTTATTCCTAGAGCTTGCTATAACCTGAGTATTTCCTCCACTTACGTACAACAGAACAGGATCTTTACATCCTGTTTGATTTTTACCAATTTCAATATGAGCCACACAATGATTTACTCCTATTAGAGGGACATTCCATACTTTTGAAAGAGTACGCGCAATACTTGCACCCACTCTCAAACATGGCCCTAAACCCGGGCCTTGACTAAATGCTACTGCTTCAATTTCATTGCTATTAAAAAATTCAGTGGACATTATATTTTCTAGTAAATTCGAAGCTTTTAGACAATGATGATCAGCTGCTTCTCTTGGGTGAATGCCTCCTTCTTCTGGTCTAAATAAATTTGAAAATGAGGATGATAGTTTTCCATCCATATCGACCATTCCAAACGAGAGAGTATGTGCTGTACTTTCAATACCTAACACCGCACCCTTCATGTTTACCCGTAGGGGGTTATCCCTTTGAAGTATAACTGCTCCCACAAGACATGACTACCATCATCACGAACTGTGGTGAAATCGCCCACTTATCCACAGGAGATATTACTAAGCCAATTTCAGGTTATGAAATGTCAGATAAGGAATCCCTTGTATATGCTAAGGATAACGCTATAATTATCAAAGATGGTAAAATTAAGACAATTAATCAAAATGATGTAGTAATAGACGAATTCATACCATGGTATGAAGGAGGAAATATCAAGAGAAGTGGGTATGATATTATTGATGCTGAAGGAAAAGCGATTATACCAGGATTAGTTGATAGCCATACACATCTAGTTTGGTCGGGAGATAGATATAATGAGTTATCTATGAGACAACAAGGCTTATCTTATCACGATATATCTAAATTAGGAGGGGGCATAAAAAAAACTGTTGAGAGTACAAGAAATACCAAATTCTCTAAACTTTTATCAAAAGCTAGTGAAAGATTAGATATTGCAATGATGCATGGTACTACGACTTTGGAAGCAAAAAGTGGATATGGATTGTCTAATAATACTGAAGATATATTATTAAAGGTTGTATCATCATTAGCCGAGACCTCACATTGTAATATATTTTCGACATGGTTAGGGGCACATGACTTTCCTACAGACAAAAATAAAAACGAATACATTGAAGAATTAATTGAAATTCAATTACCTAATGTATATGAAAATAAGTTAGCTAAATGGGTCGATGTATTTTGTGAGCCTGGTTGGTTTAGTTTAGAAGATACTGAAAGAATTGTCAAGGCATCGCATGAAGTGGGACTTAAATCTAGATTACATGTAGATGAGTTTGTGGATTCTAATGGTTTGAAACTTGCTTCTGAATTAGGATCAGTAAGTGGCGATCATGTGGCATTTTCAAATGATGATTCTAGAAATTTAGCCTCAAAAAATGGTACAATGCAAACTTTTTTACCCGGTACACCATATATTTTAGGAAAAAAAATAGATTTACCAATACAGAAATGTATTGATGAATGTTGGAATTTTGCTATTGCATCTGATTTTAATCCTAACTACTCTTCATTGTCTATGCCATTCATTGGTAGTCTTCTAACGCACAGATTGGATATTAATCCATTAACATCTTTAGTAGCATCAACTAGAAATCCAGCTTCAACATTATTTGATTCGAATGAGATGAGAGGAACTCTATCTATAGGTTCACCTGCTGATTTGAATATTATTGCGTCATCATATATTGATGGTTGGTGTCAGACCCCTGGTATTAATTCTATAAGTAAAACAATGATTAATGGAATTATTGTAAATTCAAATAAGACGATATAAAAATGTTAATAAATAATTATAGATATGAAAGTACCTATATAATATTTCATTGTCAATAATTACATTACATAATAGAAAATCTACATTTTATTATAAACTCATCAAACATCATATTTCTGATAATCATAGTTATCAGAATTAGTTTTAATTATGTTTATTGAAATTGTATAGCAGTATAACGTTTTTGACAATTATTATTATTTTTCATTGTTTGACCCTACAATAGGGTTGAAAATTGAGACATGTGTCCCAGCTTATGGATCCATCAATCAGTGGACTCTGTTTAAGATGTAAAAAGTATGGATTAATTTCAAATGTTCATTTTATAGTGATGAAAAATGGACGTACGAGGGCCGCAGGACTATGTTCAGAAAAAAACTGTTCAGGAAAAATCTCAAAAATTATCTCATGATATTTAATTTAATTAGAATGATTCATTTGGAAAGTCAATTTCGGCAGGGATACCTAGGGCTCGTGGTCTAGGGGTTATGACGCCACCTTGACATGGTGGAGATCGCAGGTTCAATTCCTGCCGAGCCCACCAATAGTTACAAAACTAATTATAAGATTATTCACCTAATATGAAATTCTTAATTTTCCTGAACCTTTTGATTTTACTCTATTGATTTTTAAATCGTCTAATATATTGATATTTTTTACATGTGTTCCTCCACACGGACACAAATCTATATCTACTATTTCTACTACTCTTAATTTTTCTATAGAACTTGGAATACGATCCAAAAAATTTGTATGTCTCATTTTATTATGTGATAAAATAGTATTTCTGTCCCAATCATATACATTAACTGGTGCATTGGTAGATAATATATCATTGAAACTGGATTCTAAATCTTCGATATTGAATTTATTCTTATCTTGAAATTTTAGGTCTATTCTGGTAAATTCGGTTCCTATTTGATTTCCTATAGTCTCAGCACCAAACAAATCATTAGCCAACGCTGAGACTATATGTTGAGTTGTATGCATTTTAGCATTTCTATTTCGATTTTCTTTATCGATAATACATTTGATATTATCACCTATTTTAAATTGATCTACGGAATCTATGGGATGTTTGATATATTCTCCTGGTAGTGTTTCATGAAATTCTTTTTCTAATTCTCCTAATATGATAGTTCCGATATCGCCTGGTTGGCCGCCTCCTCGAGGAAAGCAATATGAATTATCAAACATTAAATAATTATCTTCAATATTAACTATTTTAGCTTTGAAGGGTTTTGGATTGGTACCAGGATGGCATTTTAGATGCATTTTTTCCTGCATAATCTCACCTAAATAAATTAGATAAATTACCCAATAGTAAATTTTTAGATACTTCTTCACAATCTTTTGTCATTGATCTATCATTTGTGAGAGGTTTCACTAATTTACTTAGCCAATTATTAATAATTAGGACTCCATTTCCAGGATCTTCTGAAATTCGATTTAGTGCTTCATTGGCACAAATTAATTCATTTGACAACACTAGTGATAAGTATTTTGTGGAAATAAATGTTCTGTAAGTACCAGTCGCACCCATGGAAACATGATCTTCTTTGCCATTACTAACAGGTACGTTGCCTACTGATGTAGGATTAGAAAGTAACTTTAATTCTGAAATTAGTGATGCAGATACATACTGTACAATCATCAGACCGCTTTCCAAACCTTCTTTATTAGTTAAAAATGCTTTTTGACCACTCCATCTTGGGTCTAAAATTTGTTCTATCCGTCTTTCCGATATAGATGCTAATTCATGACATGCTATCGCTAGATAATCGCTCATCAATGATAAATTTTGACCATGGAAATTACCGCCACTGATTACATCCCATTTTTCTTCATTACTGAATACTAAAGGGTTGTCAGTTGCACTATTTAATTCTATTTCTAACATTCTACGTCCTTCAATTAAAATTTCAATTATAGGACCATGTACTTGTGGAGCACACCTAAATGAGTATGCGTCCTGTACTCTATCACAATTTACATGAGATTTTTGAATATCTGAATTCGAGACAAAACCCATAATCCTAGCAGATGATATTTTTTGACCTAAATGAGGTCTAACATCATGTATACGTGGGTCAAAGGGCGAATGTGATCCTTTAATAGCTTCTAGAGAACATGATGCAGAGGCATCAGCAGCGAATACTAAATGTTCCATATTTGATATCGCGATTGATAGATACGTACACATCTGACTAGTTCCATTTATTAGAGATAATCCTTCTTTTGCTTGAAATATTATAGGTTTCAAATTATATATTTGTAGTGCATCAATTGCATTTTTTACCACCCAATTTCCATCTATTAAGACATTACACTCTCCTTCGCCCATCATTGCGAGTGCTAAGTGAGATAAAGGAGCTAAGTCTCCAGATGCACCCAAGGATCCTATTCTTGGGATTACGGGGGCAATTTTATTATTTATCATAGAAATCAATAAATTTATCACTTCTATTCTCGTACCTGAATAGCCTTTTGCTATTGAATTTGCACGTATTAACATCATCATCAATACATGTTCTGGTTCCATTCTTTCACCGACTCCACAAGCGTGACTACGTATTAGATTGGATTGTAATTCTTCTAAACTATTGGCATCAATAGTTACTGATGATAATGATCCAAATCCTGTATTTATTCCATATACCACGTTATTATTTTCAATTATTTTTTCTATAGTTTTTCTAGACTTATTCATTTTATTTTTCGCATCATCTGTTAAATTAACTCTTCTAGATTCTTTAAATAAAGATACCACATCTTCAATTTTAAGTGAATAACCATCTATATGCAGATCACTCATAACCATTCCTCAGGGCATCATACAGATATACTCATCGAATCTTATAACAAAAAATCTATAATATCCTCATCAACAAGATTAGAAACTGTTATTTCTAATTTTTTATTCCTATCCATAGCTCTTTTAATTGCAAATTTAGCACCTTCGTTTCTAGCCCAAGACCTACGAGCGATTCCATTATTAACATCCCATGAAATCATTGATTCAATATTTTCTTGAGACTTTTTAGAACCATCAATTAACATTCCAAATCCACCATTGATTACCTCTCCCCAACCTACTCCACCACCATTATGAAGACTAATCCAAGTTGCTCCTCTAAATGAATCTCCGACGAAATTTTGTACTGCCATATCTGCAGTAAACATAGAACCATCTTTGATATTGGCTGTTTCTCTGTATGGACTATCTGTTCCGCTAACATCATGATGGTCACGCCCCAGAACTATTGGACCAGAAATTTTCCCTTCTCTAATTGCATTATTGAATTCAATAGCAATCTTTGTTCTCCCTATTTCATCAGCATAGAGAATTCTCGCTTTACTACCAACTACCAAATTATGTTTATCCGCTTCAGATATCCATCTAATATTATCCATATATTGTAGTTTAATCTCTTTTGGACATTTTTTGGATAGATTTTTCAGGACATCTAATGCTATTTGGTCTGTTTTATCAAGATCTGATTTTTTACCAGATACACAAACCCATCTGAAAGGTCCAAAACCATAATCAAAGCACATCGGACCCATTATATCTTCGACATATGATGGATAGGTAAAAGAATCATTTTCTATTACTTTAGCCCCTGCACGACTAGCTTCAAGCAAAAATGCATTACCATAGTCCCAAAAAAACATCCCTTTTTTACTTAGTACATTTATAGCATTTGCATGCCTATTAAGAGAATTTTTAACCTTTAATTTAAATTTATCAGGGTCTTTAGATAATAATTCTAATCCTTCTTCATAAGTTAAATCTACTGGCATATAGCCTCCTAACCATGGATTATGGAGACTAGTTTGATCGCTTCCCAAATCGGGTACAATCCCTTTAAAAATAAAATATTCTAACATATCCACAATATTACCAACATATCCAAGTGAAACAGCTTCTTTATTTCTTTTAGCATTGTTAATTCTAATTGCTAATTGGTCTAAATCTGTAAAAATTTCATTTAACCAACCTTGTTCATGTCTCTTGCGTGCCGCAAAGGGGTTACATTCAGCAATTACGCAAACAGCTCCTGTGATAACAGCGGCTTTAGCCTGTGCACCTGACATTCCACCAAGACCAGATGTAACAAATAAAGTCCCACCTAATCCATTTTCATCTTTTATCCCAAGATATTTTCTTGCAGCATTTAGAATAGTTATTGCTGTACCATGTACTATTCCTTGTGGGCCTATATACATGTACGATCCGGCCGTCATTTGTCCATATTGTGAAACACCCATAGCATTCATTTTATCATAATCTTCTTGACTAGAATAGTTCGGTATTACCATACCGTTAGTTACTACAACCCTAGGAGAATTACTGTCTGAGGGAAATAATCCCATTGGATGTCCTGAATAAATTACAAGTGTTTGTGTATCGTCCATTTTAGATAAATAAAACATAACTAATCTATACTGAATCCAATTTTGAAAAACTGTCCCATTACCACCATAGGTTACCAATTCATGAGGATATTGTGCCACATCAGGATCAAGGTTATTTTGTATCATGTGCATAATAGATGCTGCAGATTGGGATTTGGCAGGATACTCTTGTATAGGCCTTGCATACATATCATAATCAGGTCTAAATCTATACATGTATATATGACCATAGGTTTCTAATTCTTCTAAAAATTCCTTTGCGAGTATATTATGCCACTTTTTAGGAAAGTATCTTAGCGAATTTTTTATAGCAAGCCTTTTTTCTTTTAACGATAGATTAAGTGGTCTTTTTGGAGCATGATCTATTTTTAAATCCAATTTTTTGAATTCTGGTAATTCATGAGGAATTCCAATAGATATTTCTTCTGAAAAAATCATTTTACCACCCTATTCTTGAGGAACATATTTCTTGAATATTTTCATTTAAAGATTTGCTCTCTTTTAATATATTTTTTATTTTTATATTATATTTTCTACTGTCTTCTTTTGACAAATTAGGTGTATTAATTTTAACATTTAATGATGCAATATAGGCTGCAGATTCTGCTAGTTGTGATGCTGATGCTAAATCAGTCAAAGCATTTTTATTAGCATATTTAGCGAAATCAGGTAATAATAATAGTAAATCTAGAGATTTTTCCGCAATATCATAAGGTGCTGTAGTGGCCTCTAAGGAAGCCTCGATGATTTTTTCTTTTCTTATTGAAATTTCTTCTTCATTATTTTTGGGTAACCTATAGGAATTCATGACATTATCAAACGCAATACAGTCGTTATTAGCTAAATCTATAGAATGTAAAATTCCCTTTTCAGAAATATTTTTTAAATTTTTACTAATCTTATGCCCTTTAATCCATTTATCAGATTTTAGTGTCAACTGAGACACCATTGAAACTAATGAATATGAATGCCCTAGGACCAATGCGGCTACTGCCCCCCCTCCGGGTGTTGGAGATATTGATGATATTTTATCAAGAACTGCAATATAACCTTCATTCATATAATTACCTCCTACTATTGGATAAGGTCCACTCGATAATATTATTTTCCGGAATGAATTCATCTATAACATTTAGTTTAAGACCAGATATAGCAGCATTAACTAGTTCTGATTCTGATTGTTGTTTAGGATTTTTAGCGTAGAATTGTCCAGCATTTAACATTGCATTCAATGGAACTAAACCAACAAGTTCTGAAGAAATTACCTTTAATCCTAGATTTTTTGCTTCAAGTTTAATAGATTCTGTTACGTCATGTAAGCCAGTAATATTATAGTTTAATAAATTCATAGAAACTTGTGCAGTATTTTCATCAAACATCCATCCTGCAGCCTGAAGATATTGGAATTTACCAAGTTTTTTTATGGCTTTATTATTATTATCGAATATCTTATTACCTTCTTTATCTTTCTTAAAAACACCACTTGTTCTAATTTTTCCGGCAATTTTATTAGCAAGTGTTTTATCATTTGTATTCAAATTAACATTGTATGCAATCAGAATATTTCTAGATCCTGACGCTGTAACTCCGGACTTATAATTAAATTTTGTCGGACCGTAGTCAGGAAGCCAATTATCAAGTTTTATTTTTTCTGGGAAGCCTTCATATTCACCTTTGCGTATATTTGGTAGACTGATTCGATCAGTTTTTTCTGCAGCATCACCATAAATATAGATTGGTATATTGCATTCTTTACTAATTATCTTACCATATTTGTTTGCAATTTCTGTACATAGTTCAATTGAAGCGTTTGATAATGGAATGAATGGCACGACATCTACGGCTCCCATTCTAGCATGCTCGCCCTGATGTTGCCTCATATCAATTAACTCATAAGCTACTTTTGAGGACTCCACAGCTGCTTCCAAAACAGAATCTGGGGTACCAACCATTGTAACTACTGTTCTATTAAAATCATGGCCCACGTCAATATCTAATAGGTTGACATTAGGTACAGACAGTATCTTATCTTTGATTGATTGTATAATTTTAAGATCCCTACCTTCACTAAAATTCGGGACACATTCAATCAACACCTCAACCATGGCTATCCGACCATTATCTCAATGAAGAGTATTATGATTATCTGTATAGATTTTCATTACTATTAGAAGGGTTTTCATTTTTCTTTTTTACTATAATTTCTATTGATTTAACAATATCTTTCTTATTTACTTTATTTCTATTCTCTGAAATCGCATTCATGGCTGCTTCAACTATCAATGCCTTTAATTCTGCTCCACTAAATCCTTCTGTTTTATTTGAAATAAAGTTTAAATCAATATTATTAGATAAGGGAGTATTACGAGTATGAACTTCTAAGATGCTTCTTCTAGATTCCTTTTCAGGTAGAGGTAGTGATACAATCCTATCAAAACGTCCCGAGCGTAATAATGCGACATCTAATAATTCAGGCCTATTAGTGGCAGCTATTACTTTCACATTCTTTACGGAATCAAAACCGTCCATTTCAGCTAATAATTGCATTAATGTACGTTGAACCTCCCGATCACCTGAAGTTGTAGAATCTAATCGCTTAGAACCTATTGAGTCAATTTCATCTATAAAAATTATCGAAGGAGCTTTTTTACTTGCCAGATCAAATAGTTCCCGAACCATTCTCCCTCCTTCTCCAATATATTTTTGAGCTAGTTCAGACCCAACAATACCAAGAAATGTAGCATTTGTTGATGATGCAACGGCTTTGGCAAGAAGAGTTTTGCCAGTTCCGGGCGGGCCTGCCAATAACACTCCTTTTGGAGATTCAATACCAAATTTGTCAAATGCCTCAGGATTTTCAATTGGTAATTCTATTGCTTGTCTAATTTGTTTTATTTGTTCATCTAAACCGCCTATGTCAGTAAATTTAATCTCTGGTGATTCTATAATCTCAGCACTAGAAACCAAAGGATCCCAAGAATCATCAAGGACTTCTATAATAGATAAATTATCTTGATTTAATGCGACCCTTGCACCTGGAAGTAATTTACTTTCCTCTATGTGTTTGTTTATAGAAACTAAGAATACAGTACCATTAGAACTACGAACTATTCCATTGTCATTTATTGTATCTTGTAGATGTCCCACAACGAATGGGGGTGCATGTAAGTTTGATATTTCTTCTTCCATTCGATTTACACGCTTCTTTAATCTTGAACATTCATTCTCAAGAAACAACTTATCTGTAAGTAGTTGTTGGGATTTTTCAGATAAAATAACATAATCTTTTTTGAGAACTTCAATAAGTTGTGAGTTTTCATTATTATCTTTGTTCTGTACATCATTTTTGAAATTTACAGTTCTATCAACCTTGCTACTCATAAATATTCTGAGGACCAATAGTTTAAGATATCTACGAAGGAATGATGAATATGATACGTTACGCATTATGTATGGGAACATGCGAGTTATGTGGAAATGAAAAAGTCTCTACAAGAAAAACTAGAACGTTATCTACCATAGTTGATTGCTGCAATAGATGTTTGTTATCTTTAGGTCTGGAGCCAATTAATGATGGATCCAATTTTAAAAAAGAAACGTATATTAAAAAGAATAAACAAAAAATAATAAAAACTAGTCTAATTGGGACTGAAATTGAGGAATTGATTCCAAATTTTCATGTTAAGATAAGAGAAGAAAGAGAAAATAGAGGTTGGTCCATAGAAGAATTAGCAAAGAAAGTAAATGAGAGAGTAAAAATATTACAAAAAATGGAAAATGGTAATAGGGTAACTGATACTACAATTAAAAAAATATCAAAAGCACTTAATATTAAATTATATTCTACTATAATGCCGCAAAATGATAGAGTAATAAAATCAAAAGAAAATAAAGAAATGACAATGGCAGATGCTAATATATCCCAAATAGATAATAGGACTAATCATAAAAATATTAAAAAGAAAAAACGTAAACTCGGAGTTTCCAGATCAGGCGGAAGAAAAAGGAAGAAGGAATAAAGATGGAAATAGTTCCTTTGCATATAATTCATCTTGATCAAGACGATCCCAAGAAATGTACTGCAAAGAAGATGCAAAAGTTTGGTAATGCAATATTACATAATAAAGTACGTAAATCTCCAAAAAGAGGTTTTTTACTTAATCCTTTAAGTCCAGAAATACTAGGGCCTGATGATACCAGTATGGTTAATTTAGGGGCATCTATAGTTGCATTAGATTGTTCTTGGAAACAAATAGATGAATCATTACATCATATACAGAAAGATACTAAATTAATTAACAAAACGCTACCATTGGTTTTGGCAGCTAATGAAGTGTCTTGGGGGAAAGTAGGTCGCCTCTCTACTGTTGAAGCGTTTGCTATTTCTTTATGGGTATTAGGAAAAGAAGAACAGGCAAGAGATATTTTGAAGCCATTTAGATTTGGAGAGCAATTTATTGAACTAAACAAAGAACCTCTAGATGCATACTCTAATGCTGAAACTAACAAGGAACTAGAAATGATCCAGTGGGAATATTTTGATAAACCAAATTTATCTAACAAGTGAACCAGTAGAGATATCACCTTCAGGTGTAAGTAATTTAACATTACCATTACCATCATCGGCAGCTAATAACATACCTTCTGATAATATTCCACGAAGTTTCCGAGGCTCTAAATTAGCTACATATACAACATTCATGCCTTTTAATTTATCTTTTCCATATATGCCTTTTAATCCGGCACAAATTGTTCTTGTAGTATTAGGTGTATCTTCGAGTTTGATAACCCATAATTTATCTGCATTTGGATGTTCTTCAACAGATATTATTTTTCCTGTTTTCATTTCAATCTTTATAAAATCTTCAAATTGTATATTAACACTCTCCTGATTATCTGATTGAGAACCTTCTTTGTTATTATATTCAGTGGCAATTAATCCCTCACTAATGAGGATTTCTTCAAGATCTAATTTTTTGAACAAAGGAGTAGGCGGTGATGAATTCCACGTTAGTTCTGTATTGAATGAAAATGCATTGTTCCAAAGAATATCTTCTATAGGAACAGTTTCTCCAATCATTTCCCATAATCTATTACTTTGAAATGGCATAAATGGCCTTGTCAGAATGGCAAGACCACGCATTAATCTCCATGCAAGGTTTAATCCTGCTAGAGAATTATGTTTTTCTAAACTTTCCTCGGAATTTAGGTGTTTCCAAGGTGCACTGTTTTGAAGAAGAATATTTCCCTTTTGAGATATTGTCATTATATGCCTTAATGCTTCTTTAAATCGTTGCCTTTCCAATGATTCTGTAGCCTTGTTTTGTAATATTATTATTTCGTCTATCAGTATTTTTTGATTTTCAGTTGTGATTTTATCATATAGTGATAAAGGGTTTTCTACTGATTCGGTATTTACTCTGTGGGTTAAGGTTAAAACTCTATTAACAAAATTTCCATAATTTCCTATTAATTCATTGTTAACCTTATCAACGAACTCTTCCCATCGGAAATCTGTATCATGATTTTCAGGCATATTTATAGATAAATAATACCTTAAGGCATCCGGATCATATTTTTCTAAAAAGTTTGGTAACCAAACTGCATGCTTTCTACTTTTACTAAATTGTCCGCCTTGTAACATTAAATACTCATTGGATGCTACATTATTTGCTAATAGAATATTTCCATTTGTTTGAATATGAGATATTTTTTCTTTGCTTTTGGAGGAATTTATTGCCATTATTAAAGCTGGCCAAATAATTGTATGAAATGGAATGTTATCTTTACCCATAAAGTAAATATGTTTTTGTTTTTTATTAGAATCAAAAATTAACCAATCTTCCCATGCATCATTACCCTTTGGATGATTAAATTGTTTGGCATATTTTTCTGCCCAAATTCTAGCACAAGTATAATATCCTTGTACCGCTTCAAACCATACATAAACTCTTTTTTGATTCCATTTATCACCATCTAATGGTAATTCGATACCCCAACTAATGTCCCTAGTTACTGCACGTGACCTAAGTCCCATATTCAACCAGTTTTTGGTCATGGATCGAACGTTTGGTTTCCAAACCCTATTACGTTCTAATGCATAATTCTCTAAGGATTTTTGCAATAGTTGTAATTTAAAGAACAAATGATCAGTATCTTTTATTTCAATTTTAGCGTCTGGATTCATTTTTGATCGGGGATTAATTAATTCATTTGATTCGTAAGTTATTCCGCACGAATCACATTGATCTCCTCTGGCTTCGTTTGAACCACAACTAGGGCATTCTCCTTCGACATATCTATCAGGTAGAAACTTTAAAGTTCCATCTTCTAAAATGGAGCAATACTGCTTCATAGTCTTCTCCTCTAAGAATCCTGATTGTAGTAATAGGGTAAATATTTCTTGTACTAATTCCTTGTGCCTATAGTCTGTGGTTCTATTGTATAGTGTTCCACCGTATTCTATTCCTCTAGGATCTATGTTTTCGCCCCATGAACAGCCCATATCAATTAATGCTTTGAGGTTAATATCATGATATCTGTCCACAATCTCTTGAGGGGAAACTCCCTCCTCCTCAGCGCTAACAGTTATTGGAGTTCCATGCTCATCCGAGCCACTACACATCAATACTTTATTTCCTTTAGATCTTTCAAATTTATATTGAATATCCGCAGGTAAACAATTACCAGCTATATGCCCTAAATGAAGTGGCCCATTAGCATAGGGCCATGCCATAAAAATAGTTACGATTTCCATTAACCTGCCCCTCTAACTGGTAATCCCAAAAGTTAGATATTTATGTCATGTTCGGTTCGCTATCTAAGGAGACCGGTGCGTGGAACTAGTTATTTGTTAAAAAAAACTAGTTTATTAATCCTCCAGAGGCAATAAAATTGACCGATTATACACTCATTATAATATATACTTCTCTTGCACTAGGGGCTTCTTTCTTGTGTAGTATTTTAGAAGCAGTACTGTTGTCAACAACTCATAGTCATATTTTGGGTTTAAAAGATACACATCCAAAAATTAGTAAAGGATGGACTCAGTATAAAGAAGACCCTGAAAGGCCTCTTACCGCTATTCTCACTTTAAACACAATTGCTCATACTGTTGGTGCATTGGGAGTAGGATCCGAAGTAGAAAATTCTTTTGAGGGAGAATATGTAGTAGCAGTTTCTGCTGCTATTCTAACTTTAGCAATATTATTATTAAGTGAAATATTACCAAAAACAATCGGTGCATTGTACTGGAGAAAACTAACAATTCCATCTTATAATATTCTTAATATAATGATGGTAATATTAGTTGTTATAATAAAACCCATAGAATATATCAGAAAACTATTACCAGAAGTACACGCTGAACCAGTAACTAGAAGTGAATTATATGTGATGGCAGATATAGCTGAAGAATCAGATGTAATAGAAGAAGATGAAGAAACGGTAATTCAAAATCTATTAAGATTGAGAGAGATTTCTGTTGGTAGCGTTATGACACCAAGGGTTGTAATGAATACTGTATCGAATAATGAAAGTATTAGCGATGTTCTTAATAGAATACCCATAATGATTAACGGTAGAATGCCAATTACTGGAGAAAATATAGATGATGTAAGGGGTTTTGTTCTACGTAATGAAATATTAAGAAGAGCTGCAAATGATGAACATGATATATTAATGTCTGATATTTCTAGAGAAATAAAAACTTGTAGAAAAGATGATTCAGTAGATAAAGCATTAGATGTTTTATTGGAAAATAAAGTCCAAATAATGATAGTTAAAGATGAATTTGGAGGTACTTCTGGTGTAATTACAATGGAAGATATTATTGAAACTTTACTCGGAGTAGAAATCGTTGACGAACATGATCAAGAGGCAATTAACGAAGGCGGACATCATGAAGATATGAGGGAACTGGCAAAAATAAGATATGATAATGAATCCGAATAAATAACTTTTACAATTTAAAATGGAGTTTTAATTCCGATTGCTCTAACTATACACCAACCCTCTCTAGCTTCCCACACTGAAAAGATTCCGCCTAGTATTGAAATTATTCCAATAAAATACATTTCGTTTGAAACGATTAAATTAAAATTTAAGAGAGTTAATAATGAAATACCTGTTATTATTGACATTAAACCAATTGATAAACGGAAAAATTTTCCTTTTGCTCCAATGTTGCATGTTCTCTTCATTGATACAGTTAGGAAGACTTAGTTATATTAATGACTGTTTAATCAAAAACTTATATTATAATTTTTTAGGTGGATTAAATATAGAATAACCTGCGAAAATAGCCCATATGGCACCAAGAACTGCAAATGGCCATTCACCTGTAAAATAAGCCCTTATAGTAAGCAACGATTCACCAATAAACATTAGTAGTAAATAGAATATTGATCGACTTGAAATAATAGCTCTTGATTCGCAAATGAATGCAAGTAATACCATAATCATTCCAATATAGGCTCCGAACATTGTAATTTCCATATGAATACCTACTACATCATTCGAAGAAACCTTAATTCATAAAGTAATGTAAAAAAACGAATCTTCTGTATGGATTCAAATCTATTAATTATGATGGAATCCTAGGTGAGACCCAACTTTTCCATAAAGGAGGTATCAAACAAGGCCACCAACAAGCATAATATCCAGACGGTAATTCGGGTGCGTCTGGATGTGGTTGTAATTTCCAAAAGGGTGTACTAGCCTTCAGATGATGATCAGAATGCCGGGTTAGCTCTAGTAAAGACCATCTTGACCAACGGGATTCAGTATTCCAAGAATGAAGATGTGTTTGTCGTTCATTAACGTCTCTTCTTAAACCCCAATGTCTAATATAATTTACATATTCTAAAGTTAATATGGCAATTACTGATGCAATAATCCATCCAAATATAACACTGAAACCATTCGGAAGGATAAATAACGATAATATTAACATTATTTGTAATAACAAACCTTGATACGATGGATTACTTAATCCAGTTCTTCCTTTTGAGTTATGAATATTAACTGATGAAATAAATTGGCCTGGAATAGTCCTAATCCAAAATGACCATACGCCTTCATCAACTTTGGCGCTAGCAGAATCTTTCTTTGTAGCAACCCATTTATGATGATTATGATTGTGTTCTGTTGTGAAATGAGTGTAATGTACACTGAAAAGTAAAATTCTAGCTAAAAACCATCCCATACTTTTGGGTTTCTTGTGACCCAACTCATGCGCAGTAACAATGGCAGATGCGCCTGAGACTAAACCCGTCGACAAAGAAGCAGTTACAAGCCATAAATTAATTTCGTTTTGTTGATTAGCAAAATAGAAGAACGTACTAATTATTACTAAATGAAGTAATCCATGAACCCATAACAATATTTCGAAAGGTAAACCAGATTGTCTTGGAGGACGAGGTTGTGGAGATTTACCAAATATAATATCTAAAAAAGGACATATGGTCCAAATGAATATAACGCCCATTGCAGTGTAAATGCCACCTAATATATTCCCAGTAATTACTAGAATAGGGCTGATCAATCCAAATAGATGCACAACCCACGGTTCAGGGGTTAGATTCATTGTTCCAGTCATAATTTATCGAATAGTATTCTTATTTTAATTTTATTGATTATTTGAATTACTATTTTTATTATATATTTTTTTAAATATGTACCTCGAAAAAAATAATGAAAATAATAAGAAAGCTACGGGAGTCCAAGATGGGAGGTGCGAATTTGTAGCAATTAACCATGTCACAAATAGAATACCTATGCCATAAAATGCTCTAAAAATAGAATAGAACAAAAAACCTTGAAGGATTTTATTATCATAGAGTTTTTTTAT
>CEOP01067866.1_pt1 | contig 63143 bp, 98 predicted proteins | sample 361301 | NCBI WGS metagenome assembly CEOP01 (sample SAMEA2619548, study PRJEB7988) | marine metagenome | biome: marine biome (ENVO:00000447); feature: deep chlorophyll maximum layer (ENVO:xxxxxxxx); material: "saline water (ENVO:00002010), including plankton (ENVO:xxxxxxxx)" | depth 55 m
ATGGGTGGTATGAAAGCATTTGGTGAAGCAACCGACTATGCTTTGGATAGTGACCAAGTTAATGCAGATATAGCTGAACTACTTGGTGAAGACATGGCAGGAGTAGATGCAAATATCAACAATTCACAAGAGAACATTGCACAAGGTCTGAACATAATTGAATATGGTCAAGTTAACGATAATTTAAAAATGTTTGGTAAAGCACAAGATTTAGGAAAAATGCTTGTGGAGTCCGAATTCGGTAATAAAGACGATGTGTTGGATTTAGAAGATATTATAATTGAAGCTAAAGAAAGAAATTTGAAAACTGAATCTGAGATAAAAGATTTCTTATCGGGTTTAGGTATGGTACCTAATCAAGTTAATAATGTTTCTCAACAGACAATCACCCATTTAAATGCACAAGGTCATCAAGTATCCTATCCCCCACTTACATCTGTATCACGATGGGACTATTTTCCTTCAAAAGGTTCGGGGTTTTAAAACTAACAAGGGCCTTGTAAGACATCCTCTTTAGTAATCTTCTTTCTATTGTATTTGGTTTTGTCTCTTACGACTTGATGTTTAAAGGGACTGTCTTTATCAAATAAAACTTTAGCATACCGAGACTTCGGTTTTTGGAGTGTTCTTGCTTTTTTCATTTGTCATTACCTAAAAAATCCTGTTGGTCTTTTCTGAGACTTCAATGCCTTAATTCTATTAAGTTCATTCCTTCTCTTAATCTTTTGATTCCTTTCATTTCTTTTAAATGAAGGTTTTAAATAGTATCGTCTATCTCTAACTTCTTCGACAATACCTTTTCGTTCACAATGTCTTTTAAATTGTCTTAACATGACATCAAAAGGAACTTCCTTATCTTTGAAGTTTCCCTTTGGTCTATTTCTAAATGTATTTTTCATATCTATCCTAAAAAGTGTGAAGTCACCCCACGCCTTACAGCAACCCGTTCTTCACCGACCAATCCGCTATATGCTATTGACCTTTCCCTTACTGAGTACCCCCAATGTTTTTCCACGGTCTCAGTGTGTGGTTCCACATTCACATTAAATGCATAATATAGTAGGAACCACCCCTACAAAGAACTCTAATTAACTTTCGTTAGCTAGGTTCTTAAAGTAATCCATCGCATCATCTTCCTCTACTTGTGGTGAGGTTGTTTCTGCTGATGAGATTACAGGTTCTTGTGCAACACTTTCAGTGTTTACATTAGACCATGGAACTTCTTCCATATCTTGTGCAACACTTTCTGCTGTTGAACCAGTACCCGTTGTTCCAAGTACTCTTTGAAGTTTCTCTTTGAGTTCTTCATAAGTCTTGAATTCACTTGGTGCAATTATACCCGACAATGAATGTAGCTGAGTATATATATCATTCAACTTGTTTTCATCATCAAATAATGGTGCAGTTGAATCGAACTCTGACTTGTCATAGTTCCAATAACCATCAACTTTTCTGATTTTAATCTTAAAGTTTGCACCTTCTTCTCTTAAGTCAAAAGGATTAATTGCTTTCTCATCTTCGAATGCTGGTGAGATTGCTTCCTTGAGAGCTTCAAAGATTTTTTTACCATAACGATATTTAAACACTTTACCTTCGTTAGCAGGATTCTTAGGGTCTGAAACAACATAGACATTAGAAACATAATGAAGTCTACGCTTCTGTTTCCTTGCAATCTCTTTGTTTGCTTCAATTCCAGTATTCCACAACTGAGTGTTGTATTCAGACACAGGGTCTTGTTTATTGATTGTCGTTAAAGACTTCTCAATATACCATCCGCCTGGGCCTTGGAAACCGTGGTCGAAATATGATACCCATGGCATCTCTTCTCCCTCGGGGGTAGGTAAGAAACGAACCACTGCATAACCATTACCAGTTTTATCTAGTTCGGGTTTCCACATTGTGTCGTCACTGTAGGATTGTTTTTTTCCACCATCAGATGGTGAAGCAGTTTCCATCGCTGCTCTTAGTTTATCTAAACTACTTGACATTGTATTCTCCTATTTTATCGTACAATTATATCGCATTTTATTATAAAGATTCTAGACCTTGACCTAGAATCCACTTATCACTACTTTCATAATAATATAGTTCATTATACACTATTTTGGTTGATTCTCCAAGAGGGTTTTTATAAAAAACTTCTTTACTTGGAAACCTCTCCAGTAGTGCAATGAATTGTGAACGCTGTGCATATAACACTGGGTGTTCACTATTGTATTTATGCACATAGTTATCACTACCTGCATAAACATTACTTGGGTCATCATTGACTAATGCATCAAATCCAACTAAGGTAATCTTCTCAAAATCTGATAACAAGGCATATCCTAATGCAGACATACCTGTAAACAGGTTCTTTAATATTGGGTCATTGTATGTGACAATGGTTTCGGGATGTCTAAGACCTAAGAAGTCTGTATGCAAATCATCACCTTGGATAATGAAGTGTGTGTCATCTTCTTTGATACTTAGCTCTACGTTATTCATCGTGTCTGCAAATGCAGATAAAAGTTCAATTGGTAATGGGTCGATGTCTGCAAATGCAACTAGGTTATTTTTATAATAACCCGATTCTACAATTTCCTTTTGTAGAGGCATATCAACTGCAAACACTATATCACAATCATCGGTATCACGATAGATTGCATTACATCCCCACACTTCTGTATTTGTATGTAAATCAAATGTTCTACTACTTGGGCCATTACCCAGTATGATTAATTCTGACATAGTTCCATTAGAACATTTTTGTACTTCTGAGAGTCTACAGAAATGAAAGCTTTGTATTTGTTCAATTTCAACTGAACCTCGGGGTAAACTATTTGTTCGGATATCAATCTCTCCCAATCTTTAGTGAATCCGATTATTTCATCCATAATACATATGGTCTCTAAAGATGTTTTCTTTGCTAAATAGGATTTAAGTAAAAGAGGGTGTTGTCCTTTCTTCACTTCCAATACTTGGTTGATGTTTTTCTTTAATAGTAAATCAGACACTTCAGTTTTAAACATATAAGACATTTTTTGTTGTCTACCTTTCCACTCTCTGTATCTCTTATCACACTCTGAGTCTAACAGGTCACCTGCCCAATAATCTTTAAAGGATAAGTTTGCAATATAAAAATCTTGCAATTCCTGTTTGTAGGTTTTAAATAATTTACCGAAATGGTATTTGTCTTTACGTTTTAAGAAGGAGTTTATATCTGACTTTACTTTTCCATTGTACTTAACGAAATCATAATCCTTGGAATAGAAGTGTAATTTTATTCCAAGGTATAATGTGTAAGCGTCATATCCTTCTCTAGAAGTCATTAAGTTATAATCTTCTTCTCTTCGGGTGCAACAACTCTAGGTGCTTCTTTTTTACCAGTTGCAATCTGATGTGCATCTGCAACTTTTTCTGCAGAAGGAACAACAAACACTACTTGTTGAAAGATTGCATGTGCAGGATTTTCTTGTCCTGTTGCAGCTAATCCTTTTGCAAAACCCATAGACCCATCATTAGGATTTGATAGAATCATTCTTGGGTCTTCGATTTCTACACTCCCATTCTCATTTGAAAGTAGTACACCTACATACTCTCCACTAATTGTCACTACCGTGACGATATCACCTTTCTTCATATTATTCTCCTATACTGAAAAAAATTTGGTTATTGTTCCAACTGAATTCTCACCTCTATTGATAAGATTCAATCCCTTTGCTTCTGCTTGTAATTTCTCTTTAAGAGGTGCAGATATAAGTCTTTTTGATGCTTCGGGTTCAAGGTTATTATCTTCACATACTTTAATGATAGCACTTAGTACATCACTACCTCTAATAACTAACTTCTCCACTGCATCCGTAAATTCTTTTTTACTAATCATTCTATACTCCGTGTAAACTACTATAACGATTTCTCAAATCATAGAGTTTATCAACATACTCTCTAGGGTCTGCTGAAAACAACTGACACCCACCACCATCAACACCTACAATTGCATGTATTGATTCGACAACTTCACCTGTAAGTTCTTCCACCATGATTGCATATGCAGTCATCTGATGAAACCAAGGGTCAGCCATATAATCTTCTTTATACTTTGCACTTGTTTTAAAATCTATTATACAAAGTTCATCTTCAAATACACCAACACAATCTACTTGTCCTGCCATTTGTAATGAATCACTCCACATAAATGCCTCTAAACCTATAGGTAAGATTTCATCCAACAAAGGTTGCACTGCATTAAACATAGATTGTTCCATTACATTATCAAACACTATCTCTTCTTCTTGTCTGAGATATTGTTCGAATAAGGAATGCATTCTTGTTCCTCGTCTAGCTGCACCTGTTGAAATCTTATTTGCAACTTCTTCACCTACTCGTTTTCTCCACAACTTAATGTGGTCTCTAGTAAGTAGTCCTGTCACTGTAGTCACACTTGGATACTTCTGACCTTCGGGTGTCACATACAATCTCTTTCCATCTTCTTGGACACGAGTCATGTTATCTTGTAGTGATTCTAAATCGGTTATACTTATCAAATTATCCATAGTTATATTTTACTTCTTTTTAGACTGTATGTCCATATGTTTTTTAACAATTGCACGAGTTTGTGATTCTTTAACACCAGTACCATTATATCTTTTGTCAACATCTGAACCTTTATAGGCTTCACCAACTTTAGACAATACTTCTTTGAATCCTGCATCCACCTTAACTCTGTCACCATGACCACCTACAGTTGCAGGTGCAGTGAACATTCTTTGTTTAATGTGGGGATTCTTTTTAAGATATTTTTCTTTGTCTTCGATTTTCATCAAGAGTTCATACAGTTCACCGTTCTCGGTGTTTTCGAATTCATACATCGGCATAATTAGGCACTCATAAATTGTGGGGTAGGTCTAGAAGTCCATTTTGCAAAGTCCTTCTTGTATACTTTGTAGTATTTATGGTATGCATCAATAACACTTTCACACTTGACATCGTCAGGCATACACTGAGGTGGTTCTCTCCATACACCTAGTGTAATATTCTTTGGTAGTTGATTAAGTAATTGTCGTAATTTTGTATCGGTCAAATGTTTTTTACCATACCTAAAAGTATACTCGTCACACAATTCTACGAACAAGTCATACATGTATTGATATTGAATTGCATTCTCACGAACCCATATTGCACTGGGGTGATTAATGTGAGACGCTTTGTATAAGACACCGTCCATGTTTGAGTTGTCTAGTTTCCACCTCTGTATTCTACGACCACTAGATGCATCAGTATATTGAGTACCGTCTAACATTCTATGTGCAGTAGAAAGTAGCTGAGCATACTCGATGACCATTTTGACGACATGTTTGTCGCAGTGCATCTTTGCAGATTTGATTGGGTTGTTATGTAGGTAAAATATATTCATAGTTGTTTAATTTCTTTTAGATACTTTTCGACATTCTTCCACGTCAAGTGTCCGATAACATCTTCAGTTATACCACTAGTATAACACAATTCACCAGTCTTGTCTATAGAGTAATCTAAAACTGCAAGTTCCCACAATCCACTTTTACCACCATAACTGTACTCATGTTTAACCACACTTGCACCTAAGTTATTAGGAAATCTATAAAGGTGTTGCACTCCATCGTTGATGTAATTTGTTTCTGTTTGATATTGATTCATTTGTAAAATATATGATGTGTTATTTGAACTGTTTCGTTTAAGGTATCTGCCCAATACGGTTCGACCCATAAGTTGTGATAGTGAGTAGCACCTTCTGTAATATCGGGATACTTACCCATAAGAACATTTTGTGCAATCACATACGATTCAAAAAACGTATCAGTATCTAAAGGTTCATCTGACTTACCATCACAAAACCAACTGAACTGACACATGTTCAATACAGGAACTTCTACACCTTTCCAGTTTGTTCTCCACTTTGCATCATACACAACACCACACACATCTTTTGGATATGCACTATGTTCCATTCTGTTAAGAACAACTTGTGCAACTGCAACTTTACCTGCAAGTGGTTGATTACCTGCTTCGAAGTAAATGTTTTTTGCAAGACAAATTGTCTCACCGTTTTCATCAGAAGCTTCTACCTTCATTGACAATGCACCTACTAGGAAACCTAAAAAGGCACCTAGTGCGAGATAGTAATATCTCATTTTAAATTCGTGTTGTTTCATGATTTGTATTCCACCCATGCATTAAAAATTGTATTTGCTTGGTCTCTGTTAAAACCAAAGTTTTCCCTTAACCACCTAGGAGCACCCATCATATTAATCTCACCACTTTCCTGTAGTAAATCTAATTCGGGAAACCACTCTGCAGGTTCAAAGGGAATTTGATTTTGATTTAATCCTTCGTACATACTAACACCCACTCGTGGTATGTGCATATTCATCGGGACAATCTTTGACCCCACACATACATGTACCATCATCAAACATGTCACCTTGAAAAGGATTCATGTCTTGTGCATTGGTTGTTCCATAGGTTGCAAGATTCATAACATCATCTGCTGTTAACTTACCACCTGTACATTCTGCAATTAGTTTTGCACTTTCATAATTAAGCTGCATATCTTTCTCCATTGTGGTTTTCACCGTTTGTATTATAGTTGTCTACAATCATATCGACAACATCACCTGCATAGAATGATGTACCACCAATATTCCATTGACATTCTTCGAGAGGGACATAACCATACTTCCATGCATAGATAGTGACTGTCTCATAGTTCCAGTCATCATAATCTATCTCATCGACATTGTTTGCATCGTACCACTTTGCATCTATGACCCACTCACATGACACTTTGTCATATGGGTCTGCACTAGTAAAAGTAGGGGGGCCGAGAACTTGTCTCAACCTATCGTAGGTTGTCGTCTTATAACCTTTTAATGAAGTACCACCCGAACACATATCGGGGGAACAAACTTCGTAATCTTTTATTATCATAATTTCTCCTTTAAATTTCTACTCTACTAGTATACCAAAAAGTCGATCGCATTGTCAAGTATTATCCTCTTAAGTAATCGGGGCCGTAAATCCTCATTGAATTAGGTGGTATAATATACCCCTCAAATACGTTTCCTCTTGGTTGATTGATAGCAGGAGTTTTCCATCCTGCAGCTTTTAGGATATCACCACTCTCAAATTTAACACCATTTTTGACAAACTCTAAGATGTTAATGAATCCCCATACAGATGATGGTCTACCATTCTCTACTGAGTAAACACGAATGTATTTTTTTCCGATTGAAAAGTCATGGGTTGTTTCACCACGAGTATGTTCCCATCGTGTATGCATTGCACTTGTGAGTTCTTCACATAGTTTCTCAACTGCATTACATAGGTTGTCTGCTTTTTCTAATGCAACTTGTTCTGCATTGACTTCGTTTACTAGTTTTGATAATTTCATAGTTTCTCCTTTTTCATTCTATACACATAGTGTACCAAAAAAGTGATCGCATTGTCAACTATTATTTTTAATATCTAGATAGGCCTTTAATACCTTTTTCTCATCTTCAGATAATTGGGAAGTAGACTGTAGTCCCCAAGTAGTTCCAAATGTGGTTAACTTATTACCTACCGTGACGGCATCATTCCACATCTTATATTCTTCATCAGTGTTTCCACCAAAGATTTTGTTTTGTTCGCATTTAGTAATCAGTTCTCGTCCTAGGTTAACTATCTGCATTACAGATTCGTCTTCCTTGTAGTATTCTCCTAAACTCATATCTATTCCTTTATTGGTTTATATTAGAGGTTAGTATACTAAAAACTGGGGGTCACTGTAAAGGGGTTTTACAGATTTTTTTGAATTTCGTCTAGTTCTTTTAATTTCTTATTGATGATGTCTACTCTATTAGGCCAATAGATGTAGTCTTTGTCTGAGTCCTTTGCAAGATTCTCAAGGAGAGGTCTTACAAAGTTATCTAATTTATTGATTACATCCGTTGCAGATGTAGTCTTCTCAACTATCTTGGTATCAATGGATGCAAGTTCATCTGCATCCATCGCTGTAAAACCAAAGTCGTTGTATTCCACTTCACTCATTAGAAGTATCCACCGTCTCTTCTATCGTCATCATTAGACACATCAGTTTCAGATGCATCAATGAATCCATCAGAACCAGTTAACTCTTCTATTAACTTTGCTGATTGTTCTTCAAACTTTGAAATCATTTCTGCTTTTGTTCCAGTGATATCCTCAAACTGTAATGCTTTTGCAGCGTCTGATATTCTACTCTTAGTCATTGATTTCAATTCTGAACTAGATGGGATAACAACTTCATCGAACTCTTCTTCGGGTTGTTCCTCAAACACCTTAATGTCTGATTGTTTAAGAACAACATCATCTTCTCCAACAACTGGATTCTCATAACCAATGTCTAAACTCGGTTCAGTGATTGTGTCATCATCCACTTCGACTTCTTTAAGATACACTCCTTGTGCAATAGGTGTCACACTATCATCGTGTTCTGCAAATGCTTGTTTGGTTTCTTCTACCTTTGCATTAAAGTCTTCGTCTGTTGAAATAGGTTCAGATACACTAGGTGCATTACCACCACTAATAATTGGTTGTGTTGAACTTGTAATCCTTCCACTGTAAATATCTTTACCTTCTGATTCTGCAGTGTCGTCATCTAACTCATTCCAAGCTTGTTCCATCTGTGAATCTGACACACTTGTTTGTATTGTAGATGTCACTTCTGATTGTGGAACGTATCCTGTGCTTGACGAATCAGTTATAACAGTATCACCAGCTGCAACTGTTGGTGATTCGGGATTCATTGCACGAGCAAGTGTAAATGCATTTGAAGGTTTAGTATCTACTGGTGCAACTGGTTCTTGTTGTACTGGTTGTTCTCCAGTGACATTATACTGTTTCTTTAATTCATTGAGTTCATTCTCAAGTTCTTTTCTCAAAAGAATTTGTTGAGATAGTCTTGCTTCGGTTTCTGCTTTTTCTTGTTCTCTTGCATTCTGTTCGTTCTGCAATCGAATTTCTTCTGCACGAATGGCTGATTTTTGTAGGAAGTCTTGTCTAAGTTGTACCCATCGTTGATACCCTTCGACTTCTGCGACACAGTCTTGTCTGATTTGATTGACTGTTGCAATTTCATCACCTTTCAATGCACCCCTAGTAAGAGCAATCTCTACTAAAGATAATATACCTCTGACATCTTCAAAGGTAATGTGTTCCATTACATAATTTTCCTTTACACCTGCATGTATAGGCAACCCGTTCTCGGGGTCAATCGATTCCATAGCATCTTGTGATGTCATGTTAAATTCACTTTCCATTATTTCATTTCTCCAAATGTGTAGAAGATTAGACTAGATAGTTGATGAGTTGATGCATCGTAGGACTTGCATCCTTTAATATGTATAGTCTTCAAATCTACAGTTATATTTATTAAACTTGAATGTCGGGGAATGCATTAACGGCTATATCTGCAGTGATGTTTTTAAAAGGATTTTTACCGTCCTTAATTAAATCCATCATTTCAGCTTCACGTTTTGGAATTCCTTCCAACATACTAATCCACATGTTCTCTCTTTTGACCATGGGGATTTGTTCGGTCACAAAGTATTTAAACAACTTGTGTTCAAATCTTAAACTGGTTGGGGACAAATCACTTGCAGGTGAATCGTCTGCACCGTAGGGTGTTAAACCTTCGGGTAATGTTGAATTGACATTAGGTGAAAACATCCATTGCAGTAGTGGTTTGATTGCACCATTACCTTGTCCAAATACTTTCAGACCATGGGATGCTTTATCTACATCTTCCCCTGCAACGATATTTGCCTGACATAATATTTCATATGCATCTGCATCCTTCATTAAATTTTTTCTTTCTGTCACTAATTTCATTAGTGGTTTGTTAGGAGCTCCTTTCGGTCTTCCTCTTCCTCTTTTCTTTTCTGTTGTCATACTCTAAAATCCTCTACATGATTTAATAACTCGTTCAACCTATTTACTCTGAGGTAGTCAAACACTTTACCATGTACTGGTTGTGCATTTTCAAATTCCTCTAGAATCGTATCTTCTAAATTCTGTGGAATAAACTCTAGGTCAATAAGAGTTTGGTTTCTTAAATAGTTCCGATAGTATTTATCGTCCTTTTCAATAGGTGTTTTGAGATACCTATCTTTGATTGGTTTTCTTAATGGTGTCTGTCTTATCCCTTCATCTAAACAAGTATCACTTGATAGGATATTAGGAATACCATCTGACTTGTCACCAGTAAGTATATGTTCTTTTAGGAATGTATCGGGGTCATCACACTTAATCATCTTATTGAGATTAGGACTCCACTGAGTGACATAATCATATTTGTGTAATTGTTGGAAATCTTTATCTCCACTGACAATCAACACATCCTCTTTTGCATGTTTAGTTAGTATTGCAATGATGTCATCTGCTTCTGCAGTCTCAACATACATATAACGATACGGGAAGTTATCTCTAATCTCTTCCTTAACAACCTGTAATGTATCAAACAATTTCTTCCAATCCATATCACTAGCGTCTCTAGTCTTCTTACGATTTGCTTTATATTGTGGGAAGTAATCTCGTCTCCAAGTATTTGATGCATCGGTGCATAGAACTATCTCACCGTAGTCGGCTTGATATTTCTTTTGGTAATTACGAACTGAATTGATAATCATGTGTCTAAGTAAATCTTCAGATACCTCACCATTGTTCATCTTGAGTTGTGCCATCAAACCTGCAATTATGGTTTGGGTAAAATCTATTAGTATCATTTAATCACCTTTATTAATAATGTATTCTTGGTAATCAAATCATTACCATCCTTTTCTTTGGAACGAGGTATCTCGTCCATAAAATTCGATGCAATAATATTACCACCTCTATACAGTCTATCAAGTAATTTGGTATCTGTCAAGGTCTTTTCTTTACATTTATCATATCCAGTTATTCTTGAACCGTGGACTGATAATGCACCGTCAAAACATGTGAGTTTTTTACTTGAAGTGTTATAAGTGTATAACATTCTTGCACGAGGTATTTCTATTGGGTCTACTGATTTATATTTTTCCCACTGGGATAAGTAGGGTAATTTCTTAACTAGTTGTGCAGGGGTTTTAACACGAGCTCTTCTAATTGGTTTATTGTTATCGATATAATATTGTATGTCGTTTTCGATAGTTGTCAAAAACATAATATACTTTACTTTCTGTTTATCTGTTAGGAAACTATATGCTTCCTCTAACTGTTCACAATTCTCTTCGTTCTTTACTTCGTATATACTAGATTCAAGTTGACCCTGCATATGTTTAACAACCATATTACTGTATGCAATTGAGTTTAACCACTTGATGCAACTCCACTTAGAACCATAAGGTGCTGTAAGATATTTGTCTATTTGAATTTCAATCTCACCAAATGCATCTAAGGCTTTATTACGGCATCTTTCTTGGATTGATGTTTTTTGATTATTAGTTTTCATCATTAAAAGTAGTATAACAAAAAAGTCAAGTCATTGTCAAGTCGTTATTTCTTCACCTTTTTGTGTCAACATAAATTTTCTTGCAGGATTTATCATTAGATTTGCACGTTGCATTAGGTCTCTATTAACTAGAAACGGAATTGCATTCCTTTCGTCTAATGACACTTCTACCTCATATGTAGTGTTTAGGAACTTTACATCCATCATTACAGTTGGTCGTGTCTCTGCAGGTTTAACTAATTTTATTGTTCTGTTTAATGGTTTAGTATGTTTCTCACCATTAAGATTCCAAGTGACTTTCTTATTCTTTATTATAATATCTTCTGCATGAAGAGAACACACTGCAGTCGAATTACCAGTATCTAATTTACCAGTCATGTATTGTCCATCAACTTCAAAGGTTTCTAACACTCCACATTGTTTAGGTTCCTTTCTCCATATCTCTCTATCGAAGTAAAGTTTAAGAACCATCTTAGTGATGTCTTCTTCTAATGCTTCAGAGATTGCTTTACTACCTGCACTATGATTGACTTCAAGAATATAAGGTGCATCTTTATCTCTGTTCTTAGCAGGAATGAAATCTACTCCGACCCACTGACCGTTAACACCCTTTGCAGCTTTTAGACATTCTTCTTTTTCTAGTTCAGTCATTGTAATCAATTCGACTGATGCACCTTGAGATGCATTACTTCTAAAGTCATCTGTAATTTTGTTTCGTTTCATTGCACCAACAATTTCTCTGTTTACTATTACACACCTTACGTCATAGTCTGACTCAATGTATTCCTGTAATAGAATATCAGTGTAAGGGTCAATCTTGTAAATCAAGGAAACCTGTGATTGCAAACTTCTTTCTGTTTCGATTAGAATCACACCAACACCTTTTGAACCACTAAGTGTTTTAAGTACCATAGGGAATTTATTGTCGAGTGCTTCATGAGCTGCATCAACAGCTTCAATAGAATCATTTGGAATCAGTACAGTCTTTGGTTGGTTCATTCCGATTTCTTGTAGTCGTAGATAAGTTCTAAACTTATCACAACACACTTCGATACACTCTCTAGTATTATTACATGGAATACCGTATCGTTCAATCTGAGATATTAAATCCATGTAAGAATCTTTTCTAGTGACATCACCACGAATGAACACTATAGTGTCATCGTCTAATTCAAAACCTTTATCGTCACCTTCGTTATGAATCGTAATGACACCACTCTCTTCGTCTCTTAAAAGATATGCACCATTGATTCTACAGTTGTAGGTTTCGATTCCTAACTTCTCTGCTTTAGAAACCAATTTAGAAGAGGTACCCTTGGGGTCTAATTTTCTTGGACGCTCAACGAGAACTACCAACCTGTAAGATTGACTGTTCTCGTTTTTCTCCTCTATTATTTCATTAAATGATTTCATCTTTTTCTCTATGTAAATCCACAAAGTGTTCTGCATCTACTAACACTAGGGGTTTATGTCTATTTCTTTTTATGACCACTAGTGGTTCATATCCTTTACAATTTTCTGAAGCTTGTTCATATGCTTTCCATACATTAACTGCTTCTTGGTTCTTGCATTCAATAGAGTAGGGGAACTTCTCTCGTGACTCACGTCCCATTATAATATCTTCACCTTGTGAACCCATAGGTCTAGACTCTAAGTCTTCCTCATGGAGTTTAAGAGTGTCTACCATTAGTTGTGCAAACCACTGTTGAAGTTTTCTTCCTTTTGCTTTTGCGCTAGATGTTTTCAAATTGGACACTCACTCCGCATCCACAACTGGACACTTCTTTAGGATTAACAAATTTAAAAAATTCATTCAATCCTTCTTTTACATAATCTACAGTCATACCACTTAGATATGGTTGACTCATTGTATCTATTAAAAAATTAAATTGACCATAGTCGATAACTTCGTCACCGTCTCTAACATGGTCTTCTGCAAAAACATATTCGAACCCTGCACATCCACCACCAGTGACCCCTAGTCTAATGTTCTTAACATTTTTCTCTAAGAGTTTAGTAATTGCAATGTCTGTAATTTCTACCATAAAACTATTTATACATTTTTCAGTGCTTCTGAATCTTCTACATCGGGAAGTGTATCATTTTTGTTTAGATGATGATATATTCCTTTCATAGGATTTTTATATTCTTCGGGTAATTCAAGTTCATCATCTTCCCATGCAGGAACATATAAGAATTGAATACCACCGTCTTCACAAGTCTTCATTGCATCTTCAAGTGTCTCTACAATAGCTTCACCTTTTAAATTAAAACTAGTGTTAAATATAATAGGACACCCTTCTTCGTGTTCTGTTAAAATCCTTTCATGAAATTTCTTGATGAGTTTATAATAGTATGGATTCTGTTCTTCGGTGACTGTTTGAATTCTACAAGTCCCATCGACATGAACGATTGATGGAACTCTCCTTTTTGCAATCTCTTTAGATTGGATTGCATAAGTCATCCAAGGGGATTCTTCTAGTGTTCCCATTTCAAACCAATCGTGTGCATAATCTAACATGATACTTCCTGCAAAGGGTCTATACCATTCTCTCTTTTTAATAGTATTCATTATATCCTTTGCATAACAATTAGTTGGATTAAATAATAATGAACGATTACCCAATGCACGAGGGCCTATCTCTGAGTCTCCTTGAAAAATTCCAACAACCTGTTGGTGAGTTGTAAGTTCATCTACTATCACGTCTAATTCATCGGTAATAGTAAATCCGTCTTTCCACATATATTTCATTTAATCAAACTCCCTGTAATTGTCATTGTTCAGATAAGATGCCATTCCTATTGAAGTTCCAGCATCATAAGAACATGGGTCAACAAAGAAATTTATTTCGGGATACTTTAATACATACTGCATATTGTTGGTACAGTTCAATGCATATCCACCACTCAATATAATGTTATTAGTTGTTCCGTATTCTAAACACTTCTCTATAAGTTTGCAAGTGTACTCAAATGATTTGATTTGTAATTGTTGTGCAATAGATTCTTTGTTTAATAACTCTACAGATTGATATCCATAAGTTGCAAGACCCATTACCGTTCCTGCAGCTCTTCCTTTTTCTTCAATTCCAACAGCAGAACAAACATTACTGAAAAGGAAACCCATACTAGGTTTCATACTCAATTCGTAATCAACACCTTCTCTTGTTTTTCTATAAACATTAAAGTTTAAACATTTGAAATCTGCTTTACCAAACTCATAACGCATTCCACTTAAGTGTGTCCATTTTCTCTGCACACCTTCAGTAGGACTGATACTCCAAATAGATTCTATTTCTTGATAGATTGGAAACTCTTCTAGTAAAGGATATGAACCACCACCATCTTGAACTAAGACCATTGCTTCTTCACCTTTCTTTTCGAATGGACTCATATGATATCCACCGTATGCATGGAACTTATGATGTTGGTCTTGTTCGAAGTGGAAGTGTTCAATTCCTAGTTGTTCTTTAAGACCATGATTAATATCATCGTCACCATAAGAACGATTGTTTTGTGAATCATAATGACAATCAAGATAAAGTAAAGGATAGTCTTGTTCTACTTCTTTAATATAATCCCAAGAGATTAAATCATCTAAGAGTGCATCACGACATCCTTCATATTCCCATCTGTTTTCTAAAGCTTGTTTGTGTTGTTCTTGGTCTCGTTTTTCTTCATCACCCCATTCTTCATCGGTAAGGTCACCGTAATAAAAGTTTGTATCTCTTCGGTCAAAAGAAACCATTCCAACATAATCAAATTCTTGGTCTTTAATTTGTTCAATAGATTGCCAAGGTTGAGACTCGATTAAATAACCAGTGGGTGGAACAAAATATTTGTTCCGTGCAATTCTACCTTCTTCAAGGTACTTGGTTATCACACCATCTTCCATGATGCACAATGCACTGTCGTGTGATATATTAATTCCAAGGGTTTTCATAATAATCCTGTTTAATTTAAATATTTATTTATTGTATTATAATTAATACTATTGTAGATAATATTAAACCTATTACCCCAAACCACATAATTTGATTATGATTCATTTAGTCTCCTCTCTACATTTTCTTTTACTGTTGATAATTTATACCAAAGACTAGAATACATTTGTATATTACCGTCTCTCCATTCAACAATATATCTTTTATAACCAAAGGGTCTGTCTTGAAAGATTCTTACGTCTCCATAATTCTCTAATAATAATCTCATGACCACCCCTTTATAATATTAATCATAATGAATAATGCACATACTAAATTTGTAATTACAAATAAAGAACGAATAACTGCAATTGCATTTTCATTCCTTTTATTATATCCATCCTCTTCATCAAATGAGCCAAGTGCATGTTTCCATATAATCCAAAATCTTTTCATCATGCACTTTCTCCATTTGCAAAATGTCGTCTAATAATATACACACGACAATAAGCAATTACAGTCATGATTGCAGTAATGGTTGTTCCAATATAAAAACTATTTGTCCAATCAAATAAATCTATTAGTACAAATAATAAAAATAAGTTCGTAGGATAATTAACCATTAATCCAGTACCTACTGCAATCATTGTTTCTTTATGTATTCTTCGACTCTTAATACTCATCTTATAAAATTACTGTTTCCGATTACCCAAAAACAATTCCTCTCGTTGGGGTTCATCATTTTCTCCATCATCAAATAAGACTTACTCTCATAAATCATATCCAATTCAAAACCCACATTCTTCTTCACTAACTTGTGATAATTATAATTACCCAAGACCTGTTCAAAGTCATACTCCCATTGCATATTACTTAACATGGAATATACGGACTTAGTTCTGTCATACCCGAAGGGTTGCAACCCAACGACTTTGAATTTTTTGTCATACTGTGTCATACCTTCTATAATACCTGCGAAAGTGATTCCCGACCCCATAGGGACATAAAGAACATCACACTCTACATTCTGTACCTGTTCTGCAATCTGTCCTATAATCGACTCTCTGTGAGTCTGAGCTGCATATCCAAATAACACTGAGAAGAAAGGACGTGTCTCATTCAATTTTTTTAAATTAGAATAGAGAACATTATTAAATCCTTGGGACTCTGATAACTGGACTAACTCTGAACCATGTTCAACACACGACCTCATAGCACCCTGTTTAAGAGGTTCTTTGCTATTACCATACCCGATGATACTAGCAAGACCAAATTCTTCTGCTACACGACTTACAATGGGTGCTTGTGGGGAAGCAATAGAACTAGCAGTTGCAATTGTTCCACCACATTCTGATTTAATATAATCTAGATTGGTTTCTATTAAATGTCTGCACTGACGAATCTTTCCACCAGTAATCCAGTCCTCACCATAAGGTGCGTAAAGGTCATCACGTTTAAAGAGGACATTATTGAATTCTTGGACGGGTGTTAAGTCAATCATACTTGTCTCTCGTATGTTAAACCAAAGTATTCTGCAAGGTCATCGTAAGACACTACACTACCCATCGGGAATTTTCCATCGGATTCTACTTCTAGTTCTGCACTTGGCTGATAAAAACCTTGAATTTCAAATCTACCAGTCTCTACAACAGGTGATTTAAAGTATGCAAACTCATAAAAGTCTTTCATTTCTTCCCACTCATTAAAAAAGGTGGTAAATAATGTCCTAATAGTTCCAATAGGGTCAACTGGACTTGGTGTTCCGAAGTGAACCACTAAATCATAGTTTATTTTGTCACTGTACCCATCATTTCTCCATGCTTTTGCAAGGGTGGGTAATATTTTTTCTGAGAAACAGGAATATCCTACAAATCTATTGTATTTTCCATCAATAAAATCTAATGGATAGTCGGTTCTAAGAATTTTTAATAACTGTTCGGGATTTTTAATGGTAATCAATGTTGATTTACCAGTAATTTCTTCTAATAAAGTGTTCTGTAATTCAGCAATCTTAACCGTTTGTGTATCAAACCTTCCGTCACCGATGTAATTAACCATTTCTCCTATATCGTTAAGGAATTTTTCCTTCTGTATAGGGGTAGGATTCTTTGGTAGTGCAATTTCACCTTGTTCGACATTGAATCTTGTAATCTTTTCGACATCTTCCCATGCAATCGGGTCTGATTCTAAGTCCATTGCATTAAAACGACCACCTACTTGTGATAATTTTGCAAATGAAAAGAAACTGTTTGCAACAAATCTATGAACGATTCTATTTTGCAGGGGTGTAGTGTTATCGATGATGTGTGTGGTCGTATTACCACTAAACAAAGCAAGTTGATTACCATCTTGGTCTACAACGATGAAGATTCCTTTTGCACGAAGGTCATAACCTTTGTGTAAAGAGTTCTTTACCTTGGTGTATTTCTTGTTGGAACCCTTCTTGAATAGTTGGGTCATCTTCAGATTAGCTAGAACATTGACTTCAGACCCTTCCATAAGGACGGTCTCGTCATATTCCAAACCCATTTCTGACAAATGAAAGTATTCGGGGTGTGTTTCGGGATTGAATGCAGTTTTAGATATTTCTAAGTGTGCATCTGTGAATTCTACTATCGATTTAATATCGACAATAAATTTATTTGGTTTAATCATGTTAGTATCTCCTATAATGATTAGTTTTGTTCGTCTGTAAGGTAAACCCCTTATCAGTTCAACATATTAATTATAACAGTAGTTATAGTACCTGTCTAGAGGATTTTTCAAACTATTTAAAAAAAACTGGTGGGATGGGTTCAAGTTTTCACGCATGTCTTAATATATGCTTGTGGACTTGGTGATGTTTCTGAACCCTGTCCCATACCCGAGGTTATTAGCCCCCTATTAAACTTTTAAGTAGACCCGAGATTAAAATCGATAAACCGACTGCATTCAGTATAATCAACGCACGGTCTTTCCATATGACTGCAACAATTAACCAACCGAAGACACCCACCGTGGAAAAGACTAAGTCAAAGAATGCAAGTTCGGGTACACCACTTGCACGACACGACATACCTATGAGTAGACATATACTACTGAACCACTTGATATACCATGCGTTTCGTTCTCGTATTGTTTCAAACTCCATTAGTGAAACTCCCTAGGTACACCATTGACATAGATGTAGTCAAGTTGTATCTGCCCATTTATTTGTATACCTGTACGGGACAGGACACTCGTACACATGTACTCCCAACAGACATCCTCATTCTCCTTAACCATAGCCAACTGCATCTCTTTAGTATTCAGTGGTATTTCTACGGGGATATTAGTTGCGAGGTGTACACCTTTTAAACCATTAATCATTTTTTCCTCATTCTCCTTATTTTTGCAATTCTATTATTATGTTCCCTCACATCTGCATTCTCTTGTGCAAACATAAGTTCTATAATAACAGCCTTTAATTCTTTATTAGTCATATCAGAAGTATTACTTAACACTTTAATATGTTTAGGGGTGACAATAAGTGTTTTATAGTCATGTAATTTCTCATCTATTAATTTAAACGAGAACCCCTCACTGGTATACTTCCACGCACCACGGGATTTTTCACAATGTATCATTTACCAATACACTCCACCTCTGAACGTGGAACAACTTGATATGCACCTTTATTATATGCAGGTGCAACAGTGTAAGAACTACTTATCTTAAGTTTCTCCTGTTCCCATTTAACATCTTTACCCGACATAGGTGCAACAGAAGTAGTGTAAGAGGGGTATTCTTTCACACTAGGGGGTGCAACAGAGAGACTCGTAGTCTTTGTCCACACATTCTTAGGTCTTTTAGCCTTATTCAGTGCTTTGGTCTTACGTTTCTTACCATTCATGGAGTATCTAAGACTCCCTACCATATTAATTGTACCCATTAGCTATATTCTCCTTATTTTTGCTAGAAAAAAATTTTGTATTGACTTAGTATTACTCTTCGAAGATAATTATGGGGGGTGCATGACCCGAATTTCATTCTCTCTAGGAGTCCCTCAGCACTGTTCTAAGAGGTTTTCCGTAGTTCTACGACATGTCCCCTCGACTCGTACTCTGCACACACTCTGAGGCCCTCTGAGAGGGAAACTGGTTCAGGTGTTCTGAGAGTAAGACGAGAGGTATTCTCTCTGACTACTTCATCCTTCTGTATACTGTATACTTGTACAGTGTTCCAGTGGTTTTCATTTGCCATAGGGCATCCTTAACACTAAGTGTCATTTAAATTAGTGAGGAGGCTCTCTCATACTCCTCTGATGATTGTCGGTATCATAACCCCAGTGACTTATATGTGTGAGGGTTCTTATGTTTCATTCACACTAGCAATCCACGGTCATATTCACTGGTCAAGACACGTTTCTCTACTCTTCTATTATACTAATAAATGGTATGCATTGTCAAGGGTTTTTCTATAATATATGCGCTCCTGAAACCCTTTGCTGGCTTGACTTCGCAGAGCGCATGCCCACAAGACCCTCGGAAGGGAGCTACCACTTTCAAAGTCTACGAGGTCTTGGGTTATACATGCACTTATCGGCCTTGTGTCATAACCGTTGCATTATTAGAACATCATTTCTCCAATCCACATTACTATAGGAAGAATAAACAGAGACAATCCTTGCAGAAAGTCTTTGTCCATCAACCCGTGTTCTTTTAATTTAATCATCATTATGTACATAGTATAACAAAAAGTGAGGGTCATTGTCAACGCCTCTGAAACCCTTATAAACAAAGGGTTCGCAGGGTGCTATACACTAAGTGTCTCTAATATGAGTATATGAGGAATTAAAGTTTGCGTTACTCTGCGTTACACTTTCATGCATGTACATATAGGGAATGGGAACACTTAAGTGCATGTTCGGCTCTGAGATGCTCTGAGGCATGCTCTGAAAAATAGTACTTGACTCCTTACTAAATATCGTGTTTGGCTCCCCGAACAACATCACCAAAACCTGTTTTAAATCACTCCTATGAGAAGTACTCAGATTTTAATATAATGTGTGGTAAAGTGGGTAATTGTGTGTAATTATATTCGAGGGGTTAGCCTAAGACTTAGAATTATATTAAATGACGTTAATTGAAGACCTAACCCTTACTTGTGCATCTATTCAGAGACTTCTGAAACCCTTGTTTCTACTGCATTTATGAGACATCTCGACCATAGTTCCTCTACGGTATTATCTATGATACACTCTGCATTGTTTATACCTAACTCTTCGGTGTCTATGATTCCCTCTACATCAATATAGAAGGTTCTCTCTGCAAGTTCTTCTGATATGGTCAAATACTCTATATTATGTTTCTCACCGAGGTTGAAGAAGATACAATACTTACCGTGTTCCTTTACATTCCCTCTGAAGAACTCCATTTGACCTAATTCACCCTCATGTGGTGCATCCTCTAGGATATGGTCTAATATCGCAACCTTATCCATTAGATAGTCTACGAGTTGTTCTCCCATGTCACTTGATGTGTATATGAGTATTTTTGGGGTTGTATTACTGAATTCTAGTGACATGTCTTATCCTTTGGTTGTAGTTCTCTAAGTCGTTTGGATTATTTAGGTGTATATCCATTGCAAGTGTGAACCGTGTTTGTCTATGTGTATTGGTCTTTACCTCGTGTTGTAGGTGTTCATCGATAATGTGAAGTGTTCCTACCTCGTTCTGTATAGGTGTGTACCCGTCCCCCGTTTCGTAAGTGGTGTACGAAGGTTGTTTTCCTCTGAGAAACATGTTGACCACATACATCGCATAAGGTATATTACTTCCGTGGTGGTGTATACCTATGGATTGTGATTGATGGAGTGCATTACCCCAACATTGAATCCATACTTCGTCATAGTCTTTGAACATAGGTAGGTGGAATAGCCGTTGTTGTATGTCTATTCTGAGTTGGTCGGGTAATAGGTCAAAGAGATTATAATACATGAACTTCTGTGTTAACCCCTTATAACCTATAGGATGTTCTTGATGGATGTCAAGGAGTGCATCTTCATACTTCTCTATACGGTCTGCGATGATGTTGCATTCGGTTTCCGTACAAAAGTTTGCAATACTTTGATGAAAAGGTTTGGTACCCATTTCTAGATAATAGTCTAGGTTTGCAAAATGGTAGAAATTGTCTATTTCATATGCAGGGTCTTGTTGTGTTTGTATTTGACCCCATAGATTTCCATCATTAATCTTGTTTCTGTCGCGTGTCATATCTTGTAGTTGATTGTCTAAATCAATCTTTTCTAACACAACATCGGGAAGTGTATAAGTCTCACCTAATGATATAGGTTTCTTTGCATCGTATAATGCAACTGGCCTACCCCCAATAGAGAAGTTTCCTACGGGTTTAGTCGGTTTGCGTTTCATAGTCCTTCCAGTATTCGGGATTTGCATCCAATACTGATTTGTAATAGAACTCTTTGGACTTTGCATATTCAATGACGAGGTCTCTGCATCTGTCGAATGCAACACCCCCATTTTGTTCCCCTTCTAATGGGACTTTGAATTCTATACTGATGGTTTCGTATCTGTCGGGTGATTTAAATTCAGTTTTCATTTTGTTCAACTCCACATGTCTTTTATATTCTTCGAGTGTCATCTCGTGTTGGGTGAATCTATTCATATTCCTTCTTTCCCTTCGTATGCATTGATTAGGTCATATGATGGTTTTCCAAAGAGTGTTCCATCAACACTACACTTGTTGCATGGTATTCCGTTTCTATTACCTTTTCTAAGTCTATTTCGTATCTTAGTCATGGGTTTACCGAACCAAACATCATGAAGTGTTTGTGTCATAAGATTACCCACTATTTGTGTTCTATCCCAGTCATTACAACAAAGGATACAGTCACCATTCCAGTCTACAAACATCTTGTAAAATGGATAATAACATGGTTTACCTTTAAGTTTCTCTATGGATGAGTCTTCTATTCCTATCCAATCTACTACACCTGACCTATTATTCAGAAGTAGTCCATGTTTCTCTACATCACCATAATGTACTCTATATTTATATTGTACTTCGGGTTCTATTCCTGCCTCTTTCATGATTGCATCGAATGGTTCTACCTGTTCAGGCCCATCATAGAGGTTGATGTATATGTTAGTCATCCCTGCATTGAACAGGTCTTTTGCATATTGTGGTGTAAGTTTATCACCATTAGTGTTGCACTCAATCACATTAGATGGTAGGAAATATCGCATTTGTTCGACTATCTCTACGAACCATGGATTGAGTAGATTCTCACCAAAACCACTGAATGATATCTTACCTGTATATTCTGACCTCATGAGCTCCTCTGCAATCAACATCGCACCTTTGACCGTGAGATGTAAATTACGATTGGGATAGACACTTGGGTCATGACGTGGACAGAAGACACATGTCCTATTACAGAGTTCTGTAGTATTAATCTCTATCGTAAGGATAGAGTCAAGTGGTTTCTCTTGTGAGTTGTCTAATCGATTCCAGTGATTACGTTCTTGTTGTCTTCTATGTTCAAGGAATTCGTATTGATTGACCTCAACTACAGGGATTTTTGTGGACATAACTAGTCCCTTGGCTTATATTTGGAGTGTAATGCACTCACCGAAAATAATTTGTCCTCTAATAGTTGTTCGACCATGTCTTTTCGTCCTTGTTTAAAACCTGAATACCATACACTTGATACCATAACAAGTATGAACACTATGTGTAATGCAATCAGACCAGTACTCATGATTCTTTGATGTAATCCAACATTGTGTCTGCATCGGATACTTCAAATGGGTCTGTTCCTGCATTGTTTCCGAATCCATCTTCAATGAATACTTTCTCTACAACACCGTCATCAATAACACATGAGTATCTCCATGACCTTGACCCGAATCCTACGTTATCCTTCTGAACTTTCATTCCGACTGCAACAGTGAACTCTGCAGAACCATCTGCAAGTGGTTTAACATTCTTAACACCTTGGTCTTCGAACCATGCATTCATAACAAAACCATCATTGACTGAAAGACAATAGATTTCATCTACATTGTTTTTCTTTGCACATAGATTTCTATATTTCTTATCATAGCCAGGCAAATGTGTTGATGAACATGTTGGGGTGAATGCACCAGGCAGTGCAAATAGAATGACTCTTTTACCTTCGAATAAGGATTGTGTTGTTGCCTCTTCGAATGTTCCCGTGATTCCATCTCTCTGAACTAGAGTCAATGGTGGGATTTTTTGACCTTCATATATCATAATTTACTCCATAAACATATATTATAACATCCCCTAACCATATTGACTAGGGGATATTAGTATTATTTATAAGAAAGTTTTGGCCACTTTTGTTAACCGTCCACTTTTCATCATGGTATTGAATTTGTCTGCAAGGGTACTAAGATACTCGGCAGACAATGATGCATATTTTCGCATTTTTATCTCCTGTTTTGTTTGTAACTATCCGCAACTTTGGACTTCGATTGTTGTCACACAATCTACTTACTCTTGTCACATAATTGTCACATTTATATTTATACAAATTGGTAGGGCTAAGAGGACTCGAACCTCTAATATAGGTTTAGAAGACCCATGTGATATCCAGTTTCACCATAACCCCATTAAAAGGTTATAGGTCACAAACTTCTTTGTGCATCTCATATGAGTAATCAAACACTTCTTGAACTTGAGAAGGTCTAAGTGCAATCCTACCTTTGTGGTCTCTGAAGACTTGTAATGTGTCTCCTATATCCCATTGTAGTTTGTCTAGACTAATCTCCTCATCGAATGAGAGGACATCTCCGTTCTTGTATAGTTTATAATCAACGAATGTCAAGTCGTTGTAGTTTTCTGACTTTTTCACTGTAAGTTTCCTTATGTTCAGTGGTGGCGGAAGATGAAGGATTCGAACCTTCGATACCGATGAAGGTATGCTGGTTTTCAAGACCAGTGCATTCAACCACTCTGCCAATCTTCCATTGGTGGAGTATACTGGGATCGAACCAGTGACCCCCTGCTTGCAAAGCAGGTGCTCTCCCATCTGAGCTAATACCCCGTGATGTTAATTATTCTTTAACTGATTTCTTCTTGGTTCGACTCTTATAGACTCTTTTCTTAGATTCGTCTACATTGGGTGTAGATTTGTCATCTGCAACATAACGACCTTTTTCGTCTCTTGCACGGACAGTTTCGAATCCTAACCAATCAGTAAATTTATTCCAAAATCCCATGATTATTCTCCTCTAAAATCAGTTGGTTCATAATATATGTTTCCACTCACACTCACTCTTTCACCTTCACAATAGAAAGGATTGACTGCATGTTTTAACCACGATGGGAATATAATTAAATCTCCCACTAATGGGTAATGACTGAAAACAGTATCATTCATAGAACCAACTTCACCATATAGTAGTTGGAGTGAACCTGCAAGTTCTGTTCCACCTACCCCTCTTTGACCCAAATCCCATTTGTTATTAGTTGCATCATCATATGAAACTGTATTCTTTGGGTAGTAAACGAATGATAAATCACCCGAATGACTATGAATTGGATTAAACTCATAATTTGTTTGTAGGTTAGCCCATAGACCAACCATCCTCAAATCTTCTATGAACACGTCCTGCATACGATTGACCAGTTCTGTTTTCTCGGGTCTCTTACCACTATGATTGAGGTAAGTTGCAGTATGCATTAAGAGTTCATCTTTAAATTGTTGTGGAAGTATCTCTTCGATATTCTTTTGTTTGTCGATTCTTCCTGCAAGATAACCAGTAAGGTCATTGTCCTTGTCATCCTTTACATCTTCTACACATTGTAAAGTTGCATCGACTAATTCGGGTGAGACTTTTCCCACCCAAATAGATGGGCCGAAAGGGGTGACGATTTGACCATTTAGAAGTACTTGACCGAGTGGTGCAACTGCATCACTAGATTCCTTCAGTAATTCTTCTATCTGTTGTTGTTTATCAACCCTTTTCATAATATACCTTTACCAGTTATATTGTAAACCAAATGATACTGAATCACTGGTTTGACCTTCGAATGCTTCATCCAACAAAACTAATGCACTGAGTGTAAAGTTATTGAAATCTCTTGATACATTCAATGAAGAGAAATCATCGTCTTCTCCATGATATCCGTATCCGAGACTTACATCAACAACTGGAACGAACCATAAGTCATAACTTATGTGTGCATAGTCGTCTTCTGAATCAGTATTCAAGAAATATGATAAGTTGAGATTATTATATCCCACCTTTACAAATCCCTCTTCTACTGTATCCAATCCATCGAAACGATATTGGATAAGACCTAGTTGGACATCTAAATTGTCCGTGACATCTAAGTTATATCCTAGATATAGGTCTCTTTCTTGAGTTGCATCGTTATCTAGATAATCAACTTCACCAATCCATGCACCTGCAAAGAATCCATTAGACTCTAATTCAATACCTGCATTTAATGAGGCTGCACCTTGTGATTGTGATACTCCTCTCCATATGTAGTCACTTGAATAACCAACATGACCACTGACATCGGCATATCCGAATGTCGATAACATCATCATTGATGTCAATAATATATTTTTCATAATATACTCCTTTTTGTACCCTCTAAAAATTAGAGAGTAGATAACTATTATACCATATTATGGTACTATTTGTAAGTGGATTTCTTCCTTCTCACGATTTCATTTTGAATCTTCTGTTTGAGTTTACCCTTACCACTTTTCGTGGTTTGTCTACCCTCAAGGTCTGTTTGAAAACATGACTCTAATTCAGATACAAGTGTATCCATACTCTGACACTTCATATAGAAATGTGTTGTAGTTATTTTATTTGTTCCTCTTTCTCTTACTTTTTGAGATGGTTTTAATTTTACAGGCATCTTATCACCTATACGAATAACTCAACTACTTGCACTACCAGTGCGATCGCAGTTAGGGTTGTTAAAATCTTCAATATTGTTATTTGTTTTCTCATTTTCTTTCCTATGAAATGATAAACTGCATTCTGGCCCACAAAATATGTATTGACCTTCGGGTCTTTCAACCCAGTATTTTATGTCCATGTGTGATAAACTCTCATCACATACACTGCAATTCATTTTATTTATTTACTGGTTTAAAAAAGTTTACTTGTGAAAATCTCCATTTATCATTTTGATATTTCTTGTAATCGTCTATCCATGCACCATGCAATTTATTACCTGTAAAGATAACTGCAGTATTAAATTCTGCAGGGATGACTTTAACTTTCTCAAACCTCTCTTGTACAGGATATAATAGGTTTACATGTTCTTCATTTGTAATCCAATCTCCTGCATATATGGCTGTACCACCACTCTCTTCTTTATCAAGATATACTAACATGTTGAGAACTGATTCTTTGTCCTTACATGCAAGTTTCGAATCTAGATGAGGGTAGTGTTGAAGTGTAGTGTCATTAATGGTCTTACTCTGAAAACAATTAAACTCTAAAACTTCATCGTACTGATACCTTCCCTTATGCCAATACTTTCTACAGACATTTAATAGTCTGTCCATATTATTGTAGTATTTTCTTGTAGGTTGACCCAATTTGTGGATGAGTCTACAATCATTATAATCAATGTTATTTCTAGACGTTCTTTCTGAACTGTATTTCCATAGAGGATACGATTGATTACTCAACCACTCGTATATGTCCTCGGGATTCTTATAGAAGTCTCTTATAGTTATAACCCCATCTTCATAGACTGGGTCTAACTTGTCCTTGACTTCAAAAAGGACATCTAAATCAAAACACTTATTCATATTTTGAACCAACCTTCTTCTCTTCATCAAAGTGTCCACTTGGTTTCAATACTCCATAGTTGAAATGATTATCTTCACTATGAATCTTTCTTGAGTGTCTTAGGTTGAATGAGATTGATATTCTCTCATAGTCATCCTTTGGGTCTCCTTTAGGAACTTCATGTTCCATCCAAGAAGGCCACATCAATACCTCTAATGTTCTTGGTCTATAGATGAGTTGTTCGGGTGCAAACTGATTACCAAAGTATTCAGCTTGTTGACACCATTCAGAAGAGAATCCCTTATCTTTGTTCTCAAAGATGAAATTGTTCTTTGCATTAGGGTTGTGAAAAACAATCGGTGCAGACTCATGAGTCTTAACATAAAGTGTTCCACTTATAATCGAATTCTTATGATTATGTCTAGTGTGTTGATGTCCTTTAGTATATCTGTTTGCCCATATGAATAACTCGATATCACCTCGTGTGCAATTATAGATATCTTCATTACCATATCCATTTACACCAATAAGATTGACATATGTGTCCTTAAGTTGTCTACATAGTGCCTTCATCCAATCCTTTTCCAAGAGTTCATCTCTCAGTTCGTCATTGAAATAGTTGGTGTAATTTACTTCTGCATTATCACCTTCAATCTCTTCAACCTTTTCGATATTATCTCGGATATCATCCTCGATTCTATTGACCAAATCTTCGAGAGGTTTCTCATCTGTTTCCAATTCACGATTAAATGCATCATGTCCATAGGGGAAATATCCTCTATGAATATGTGATGTGAATGCAGGTAATGGTGCAAGGTCAAGACCTTGGAACCTATGTTTTAGATTTCCAACTGAATTATCAGTTGCATCGTTCACTCTTTTCATGAATATATTTAGTCCTTCTTTTTGACTGCAACTCCGACTGCATCTTCATCGTTGATGGTGACATTTCTGTAATAGATTATCACTTCACCCATTTGTTTGATATACCTTTTAAGTTCTTGCATATCTTGTGCCATGACTTTGTAATCACCAACAGTTGTTGCAACGAACAACACCTCACCATTGTTTTGTGATTTCATTTCATCTAGAAATCTATCTAGATATGTATAGTCATCTGGCCAATCGGGATTCTCTCTTTCAGACTTCTCACAGAATTTTGGTCTTTTGAGTTGTTCTACACCTTCCTCATTAAACTTCTTAGGTTCAAATGATAAAGACTTAACACATGGATTGACTATCTTGGCTTCAGATACTACGAACCATTTAGGTGCAGTCAATTCTACTGGTCGAGGTAAGTCGGGTTGTAAGATATCTATCTGAATTGGTGCAGATACTATTTCAACATTCCTTGCAGGAATTAGTGAACATGCACTAGTCGTTAGTATCAGTACTGTTAATATTAAATAATTCTTCAGTATCATCTTCTATGCCCTCCATAACTTTCTCACTTGCATTGTTCATTCTGAGTTCAATCATTCCTGGCTTCTTCAGTGCAAGTAAATCTAAATTGTGTCTTGAGAAAATAGACAAATACTCTGCTTTCTCCTGTTCTATCTCTGCATTTCTACGAGACATGTTTAACAAGGATTTACCCTGTTTTTCGTATTGTTCCTTCATAACTTCCATGGTTCGTTTCTGTTCCTCAACTGCACTTTCTAACTTTATGTTATTTGCAGTGAGTGTTTCATTCTGATTAAACAGATACCAAGTACTTAATCCAAGAACAAATATAATTGCAATAAAAAACTGTTGCATATTAATCTATCTCCACGATTTTAACTTCGAGTCCTTTTACACTACGAATCTCTACCATATTACGAGTTTCATAATCTCTGAACTTTAAGTGTTTTGGTTTATTAATTGATATATTCCTTGAAATATACTCCGATTTGTACATTGCACCCGAACCCGAGTCCGACTGACGATATACGGTTATTTGGTATTTGGTCTTAAATAAGTTTTTGAAACTTACCCAAACCCAACCAAAAAAGTTCTTAACTTTAGTTAGTTTAGACATATTCTATCCATCCTGTACCGATGTATTTGGTACTTGTTAGAGGTGGGTTGCCTCGGTGTGTATGTGTGAATGCAGATGGCCAAATAACTATATCTCCCTGTTTAGGTTTCACTCTCAGTGATTGATATATGAATTCTAACTCTCCACCTTCATCCACGTCATTCAGAAATACAGACCAAGCCAATACCCTTTGGTTTTGGTCTTTTGTATGTTCCCAATGCCATGTGTGATATCCACCTGCAGGTAAAGTTCTTTGAATTTTACCTTGGAATATACCGACATGTTCTTCCATCCTTAGATTGTAATTACTACAATAGTGTGGAAGACATTCATGTTTGATTGTGTCTATCAAATACTCGACTATATTATCTCTAAAATGGTATTCATCGTCAAAGACAACACCCTCTTTTTCTAATAATTCTTTGTCCTGCATTAAATCTAGATTAGATGCAAAATCTTTTTTATCTAAGACTGCTGAATTTCTACTATATGTCAATCCACAATCATGCATTCGTTCAAATGTTTGTATGTAATCCTCACATACGTCTTTTGGAAGAACTGCAGGATATGACCAAATATGGTCTCCTAAGTATATCGGATTCATTTCATGTTCTTTCATATTTATATTTAGGTACGCAAAAAAGGTGGGTTTCTTTAAAGTCTAAACCCACTCACCGAAAAATTGACTGCAGTTTCAGTTATATTATTTTAAGTCGTTATAACTGGACGCAAATGTTCAAGAACGACTAACTGTTTCTTAGTTTTTTTAACTGGTTGATTGTATCTTCTGCACTAGTGTGTAGGATACCAATTCCACCGTTATCTTCCCAAGCTTGAATGTTCTTTTTTCTGTCATCAATAAGGACACTTCCTTCTAAGGCAAACATACCTTTTTGACTACCAGTCATAGTGCAAGTGACAACAACACTTGGACTTACATATTCTCTAATCCACTCGTTTTTGTCCCAAACTACTAATTCTCTGTTCACAACACCAGCTGCAGTTAGGATTTCCCAAGGAAGTCCAGTGTGTCTGATATATGCAATCAAGTCATACATATCAGGCAAAGGTGGTAAACTTCTGAACAATCTCTTGTTCGTTAACTCTTCCTTCCTTTCGTCATAATCGTTATGACCTTGGTCGGTATTAGGGAATGGTGTCCCTGTAAGTGTTTCAACACCAGTGTTGAAGTCTGCAAGTACTCCGTCCATATCAACGAAGATTCTCTTTATTTCTTTATTTTCCATACTGTTAGTATACACTTTTTTGATGGTCATTGTCAAGCTTTTCTTTAAGTTTATTACTTGCAAACTCAACATAACTGGAGTCTATATCGATACCAATTGATTCAAATCCCATTTCTTCTGCAACAATACAAGTTGTTCCAGTTCCTAGATATGGTTCTAAGATTACACCACTTTTTTTACCACTTACTTTAATACATTTTTCAACCAGTTTTTTGGGAAATATTGCAGGGTGTTTACCTTTCATTGAGTCTTTACTGATTGAACCATGACCAACTGTTTCATAAGGTATGTGCCAAGAGTTTACAGTGGGTCTCCATGTTTTGCCAAATCTTTTGGCATTTTCTTCTGCCCATTGTGGATGATAACCAACACCACTGTCTTTTTGTGATATTTCAGTCTCACCTTTCTTTGTTAGATGAAACACATACTCCCAACCATTACATACATATTTTTTACTTTGTGATGTGGTTCCCTGTCCTCTGACATACCCATCTATTTCTATTCTTTTATTCCAAATAATAGTGTTTTGCACCTTCCAATCTAATTGTGATACAAGTTGATAACACCAAAGAGGATTCTTTCTTGAAGGTTGTATGTTTAAGAACACATGGCCATCATCTTTCATCTTAGTGAATACCATATTCCAAAAAGATGTTTGCCAGTCAAGGTAATCTATTTTTTTATCTTGATATAACCCATAATTCCTACCTATATTATAAGGTGGACTACTAACAACAATGTCAACAGATTGGTCTTTTAGTTCATTAATTATTGTAGTGGAATCACCACAATGTAAAGTTGTATTTCCTATGGTTTCCGTATTATGCAACACTTTCACATCCATACTTTTCAAACCATTGTTTTAGTCCTTCTTCACCAACTACTGTGGTTCCGTCATACATGTCATACTCGACATCATATTGTTTTACTTCTTCTGAAGAATAAGTCCATACTGCAGTTTTACTGATAATCTCACTTCTCAAATAACCATAGTCACCATTTTGTGTGACTTTCTTAGAAGTCCACTGACCCTTCTCATTCTTCTCAAGAACATAAGGGGATTCCCAGTCTGCAATATGTTCAGACAAATCATTCTCGTCAATAAGTTCCCAATCAAGGACATATTCCATAGATGCAGGATTCTCATAAGAATGGATAAATGCAGTCTCATCAACAAGACCCTGCAAATATTCCGTGTTAAGGAAATCAATATCTGTAATCAGATAGGATGAACCACCCTTAAACTTCCAATATGGTTCAGAAACACCATGCACATAATCCTCGTCATGAGCTGCATAGTTTTCTTTGTATTGGGTTTGAATGATTAGGTTTAACATATTGATTTTCCTCTCGATGTTTTCATATTATACACATAGTGTACCAAAAAACACTATGCATTGTCAAGTGTTTACAACCAAAATGTTTGTAATAATTTCTCTTCTTTTCGATAGGCTTCTAGTTCCCAAGGTTGTCTACTATATGGGGTTCTAGAGTAATCTTTAGTCTTGTATTTGAATCTGACAGGTGATAAATCACCCTTGATGAACTGTTTTGCATGAACTAATTCATGAGCAAGTGTTTGCATCATTTCTTCCATAGGTATCTTATCCCCATGTAGAGTTCGTGAAATCTCTATCTCTGCAGAATCACGGTCTCCATAACATAGACCATATGCATTATCATCACACTTGGTTAGGAATTCTAGATGAATGTTAATGTCTCGTTGAAGTCGAGGCATAAGGTAGGTTAGGATTGAACGAACATAGGTAGTAATACGTCTTTTTTGAGCAATTTGACCCTTGATATCTATATTAATCATTGGTATAACTTCTCTCTCTAGTCGATTTACAGTCATAATATCAAATTCTACGGGTCATTGTCAACCTTTTTTTGCCGTTTTTACCTCTTTTTTGTCTCTTTTTTTGTCCTTTTTACCAAAAATCAAGTCCCAATTATCTGCATAAGCTTGGTCATTAGAATTCCTTCTTTTTGACCCCTTTCCACCATGCCATTGTTTACTCGTCATCTTCCATGAAATCTATAGAATCACTGTCTATAGGTTCTCCACAGAAGGGACATTTCTTAATCTCATACACTTCTTCTTCCATATGATATTCTATTGTACATTGTGAATAACATGATTCACAGGCTATATGAAATTTCAAAATTGTTCTCCAGTAATTTCTTCATAAAATTCTTCAAATGATATAAGGTCACCATTCCGTGTGACATAAGGTAGTTCTTCTTTTATGTCTTTATAAGGAACATCTATACCTGCAAGATACTTTCGTATGATGTTGAATGGTTTTCCTTTATCGTCTATCTCTGTATTGATTTGTTTTGCGAGTTGGACATATCTTAAATCTTGTAGTGTTTCCTTTTTAGGATTATTAAGATAAATTAAATAGTCCACACCTTAGTCTTCCCAATCATCTAATAGTTTTTGATAATCATAAAGACCATCATCCATATCTACAGGAACCCAAGTTGCAGGATTCCATGATGGTCTTCCTTCTGCATCTTGTGACCATGTATTTTTTAATAACACTTCATGTTTGATTTTGAATGCAATAGGTGTTTCATCTTCCATAAACTTAAGTTCAACACCTGTTCTTTTTTGAGTTGGTATACATGCGGATTCGAACCCATCATCGCCAGGTCTATAGTTAAATCCTTCTCCTTCACCAACTTCATGGTCTGTAGCTGGATGATGTGGTGATGCAAGTTGTACATCAACATTTTCTGACCACCAAACAACTAACTCTTCATAACCACCAATGATTGTTGGTTTATCATCTTCTAAGACTCTAATCTGAGGCATGGTTCTTGCAGTAGGAAATTCTTCTAGAAGTTCTTCCTTGGTGAAATGTTCATCTAGAATACCATAATCATAATCTAGTGATTTTGAATCACAAAAGTTCTTGGCTTTTGTGCAGTTTGGACAATCGGTTTTACCGAATATTTCTATCTTTCGCTTGCTCATAATATACTCCTTATTTGTTTTACGAACTTAATTCAATGTTCATTTTGATGATATCCATACCGTCTACGGACATGTCTACAACTTCATAGTTCTCAGAATCCCACTCTAAACCAATACGGTTAATGAGTGTACAACTCTTAAGAACACCATCGATTACCTTATATACTTTTTTGTTTGCATCATCTATGTGTACATGTGACATTTAATTGTCTCCTAAATTTATATAGTTATTTATAATGCAAAACCTTTGAAGGTATCGTCATTTACGTCTTGTTTTATACCACCAATGACATAAGATTCAATCTCTGTCTCTTGTGGTGCATTCTGTAATCCTCTACTGTTGAACCAATGTGATGTCCAAGGTAATGGATTATTTGTAGAACTGATATCATATATAGGGTTCAGTCCAATAGCTCTTAATCTCTTGTTTGCAATAAACTCAACGTAATTACCTAGTAATTGTGTTGACAATCCAATCATTGAACCATGTTGAAATAAGAACTCTGACCATTCTTTTTCTTGTTTCACTGCATCCTCATACATTTCATATACTTCTTGTTCACAATCTTTCATGACTTTGTTCATGACTTTATCGTTTTCGTGTTTCTGATAACACTTCAAAATGTGTTGAGTGATTGCAAGGTGTTGTGCTTCATCCCTTGCAATAAGAGATATAATCTTTGCACTTCCTTCCATAGATTTAGATTCACCAAATGCAAATGAACATGCAAAGGATACAAAGAAACGTATTCCTTCTAAGATGTTAACTGATATCAATGCAAGGTAAAGTGCTTTGTATAACTCATATTCATCCACTTTAAGACCAAGTAATTTACGTCTTCCTAACTCAATGAACTCATCATATTTTGCAGTCACATTTTCTGCACGAGCTATGATTGCAGGTTCATCAAGAATAGTATCAAAGACTTCACTTGGGTCACTATAAACATTCTTTATAATATGAGTATAACTTCGTGAATGTATGGTCTCCATAAAATCCCATGTAATGATACATGATTCTAATTCGGGAATCGTCACAAAAGGTAAGAATGCAATTGCAGGAGCACGACCTTGAACACTATCGAGTAGTGTTTGGTATCTTAGGTTAGAAGTAAAGATATGTTTTTGTGCATCAGACAACTTCTGATAATCACCCCTATCCTTTTGCAACGAAATTTCTTCGGGTCTCCAAAAGAAACCTAATTGTCTTTGTGTAAGTTTATCGAATATAGGATACTTGAACTCATCAAATCTTTGAGTGTTCAATTCCTCACCGAAGAAGATTTTCTCCTTAGTGAAATCGATTTTGTTTTTATTAAATACTGTCATGTTTTGTTATCTCGTAATCATCAAAGTTGTTTTCCCAACTTTCGTCTTTTAGTATATCCCACTCTCTGTTAAAGTTTTCTCTTTGTTCTTCTAATTCTTGTGGGGTATCAGTCTTGGATATGTATTTATCTCCCGACCAGTCATACATCATATTTTTCCCCACTTTTTGTCCAAGTCTACCATTCTGCATATAAAAGTGTATAAACATATGCCATGAGTAATCACCCATAAAAGTATCTCTCCAATGTGCAACATTAGGCCCTTGATATAGTAATATATCGCCAGGTTCCAACTCAATTGGAATACTCTTTCTCTTTCTAATAGGAACACCTTGTGTTCTCCAATAACCTTGGTCTTTATCTGACCAATCTGTCATTGTCCAATTCTTACTATTGTCTACCCATATCTTCCATGGTTTACCATTGTCCGATTTATAGTCCAAACATAGAGTAGTTGACACTTCACATTCGGGTCTATCTGAATGAACACCTAAGTATGCATCCCTAAAATACTTTCTACTATATGAATAGGTAGGAAGTAATGGTAAGTTAAATTCCTTTTTAAGAATCTCATGCACATATGTTTGCATTGCAACACCCATAGGTGTATTGTGATTACCATGACTTTTACCAAGACTTGATTTAGGAACATTCTTGGTAGTTATAAACTGACCCTCATGTCCCATAATTGCATCCCTCATTTTAGGTTGAGCTTCAATTGTTTTAGAAACATCTAATGCAAATTGTAGGATTTCTTTTGGTATTGCATTTCTAATTACTGCAAAACCTTGAGTCATGAAATCATAAGTTGTCTTATTGATTTCACCTTTTATAGTAGTCTTTCTTCCCTTTGTTCTTGGATTAGGTACTCTAGATTCATTATGTGCATCTACTACCTGTTTCAACTCATATCGCACAGGCATCACAATCTTCCTCATCATCTGCAGGGGAAGACATCATTGGTGGGATGTAATCATTCATTGCAGAATTCTCATCCTTTACAACATCTTCTGTTTTACCATCCATAGTGTTTTGGTAATAAGATGTCTTCCATCCATACTTATAAGTGTTTAACATATCTTGAGCCATTACTGATATTGGAACTTCTCCATTCTCATAGTTCTCGGGGTTGTAAGACCAATTACCACTAATTGCTTGGTCAAAGAACTTCTGCATTACTGCAGTTGTTTTAATATATCCATCATTACTTGGCATGTCCCATAAGAGAGTGTATTCATTCTTTAGTAGTTGGTACTGGGGTACAACCTGTTTAAGTGTTCCTTTTTTACTCTTCTTGATAGAAAGGTAGTCTCTTGGTGGTTCGATTCCATTCGTTGCATTAGAGACCACTGAGGAACTCTCAGAGGGCATTTGTGCAGTCAATGTAGAATGTCTTAGTCCATGAACATTGATACATGTTCTTAGTTTATCCCAGTCACAATTCAATACATGTGGTGTAATTTCATCAACCTCTTTCTTATAAGTGTCGATAGGTAAAATACCTTGAGAGTACTTAGTTCTATCAAACCCTTCACATGCACCTTTTTCTGATGCAAGTTGATTGGATGACTTTAATAACTCGTACTGGAATCTCTCGGTTAGTTCATGTACTAATCTATGCGCTTCGGGGTCATCATACTTAACCTTGTTCTTTGCAAGAAAATGTGCAAGACCAATATATCCTATTCCTAATGACCTTCTTGCAAGTGTTGATTGTTCTGCAGCTGATACTGGATACTCTTGATAATCAATAAGTTCTTCTAGTCCTCTCACTGCAAGTTCACATAAATCACCTAACTCATCCAAATTTTTAATAATACCAATATTAATTGCACTTAGAATACATAATGCAATTTCACCTTTACCATCAATATGTTGAATAGGGTCTGTTGGTAATGTAATTTCTTGACAAAGATTACTCATGTTCACTTTGTCAAGGAAACTACTATGAGAATTGCAGTGGTCTATATTCATAATATAGATACGTCCTGTCTCTGCACGTTCTTTTAATAAGTCCGTAAACAATTCTCTTGCACTCACTTTAGTTTTTGAAACACTACTTTTACGTTCATACTTTTCGTATAATTCGTCAAACTCATCTGTTCCAAATACATCATATAGTTCGGGAGCTTCATGTGGTGAGAATAAAGTTATATCTTCATTCTTTAAAAACCTTTCATAAAACAATTTTGATATCTGTATAGAGTAATCTAGTTTTCTTACTCTGTTGTCTTCTGTTCCTTTATTGTTTTTAAGTACGAGGATATCTTGGATTTCTTGATGCCAGATTGGGAAATGTACCGTTGCACTTCCACCTCGGACGCCATTCTGTGTGCAACTCCTAACCGTTGCTTCAAATTTCTTAAGAAAAGGGATAACTCCAGTATGTTGAACTTCTCCACCTCGTATCTTTGACCCAAGTCCTCTAATTCTTCCTGCGTTAATTCCAATACCAGCTCTTTGTGCAACGTATCTTCCGATTGCCATGTCACTCGAAAAGATTGAATCGAGTGTGTCATCTGAGTCCACCAAGACACATGATGCAAATTGTCTGAGTGGGGTTCTAACTCCTGCCATGATTGGTGTGGGTATATTAATTTTATACTGGGATATTGCATCGTAATATTTTTTAACATATTCTAATCTGTTTTCTCCGTATTTTCTAAACAGTGTCATTGCAATCAACATGTACATAAATTGAGGTGTCTCAAACACTTCACCTGTTGACCTATCTTGCACTAAGTATTTGTCTACAATCTGTTGCAGACCTGCATATGTAAAAGTTAAATCTCTATTGTGTCTGATAAAGGAATTACACTTATTAAATTCTTCTTCAGTATAGTATTCCAATATCTTTTTATCATACACTTTCTTTTCAATATTTCTTAGAGTGATATCATATAGAGGTGGATAGATTTCTGAGTCTTTCCATTTTGTATTGAATACTGATTTTTGTATTCCAAACAACAATAGTCGAGCTGCAACAAATTGATAATTTGGTGCTTCAAGTGAAATCAAATCACTTGCAGACTTGACCAATATTTGTTGGATATCTTTTGTAGTAATTCCATCATAAAACTGTAGACCACTATTCATCTCTACCATAGATTCAGAAACACCTGTAATATCTTTACATGCACGTTCCATCATCTTATGGATTTTGTGTAATTCTATATCGACCTTTGACCCATCTGACTTAACAACTTTGATAACTGAATTCATACCTTCTTATACTCCATAAACTTTGTCTTTGCACTAAGGCCTTGGAAAGTGCATCTGTTAATTATATCAATTACTTCATCAACGGTCAATCCGTTTTCTACCATATCGTTAATATCTTTTAGTCCATCCAGTCTCTTATCATTCCAAATACAAACACTATATCCAAGGTCAATGACCTCTTCTAATTTCTTTAGAATTTCATGGTTTCTTGGTTCGTTGTCATAGATTAATACTGCAGTTTCCTTTAAGTCATTATCGATTTTTTTGAAGTCACTACCTGCAACTGCAATTGAGTTGGGTAGGAATAAACTATCAATCGGCCCTTCAGTCACATAGATAGTTTTTGTTTTGTCCACGTTATTAAGATTAAAGATGAGTGGTAAATCATCCCGAAATCTCATAGTCATGTATCTTAGTGGTGAGTCATTGATTGCTCTTCCACTTAGACCTATGAGTTCCCCATCCTCACTATAGAATGGTAATATTATTCTTGGGTCATTTCCAAGGACTCTATCTTTATATTTTGGAGATAGAATCGACAATATTTGAGGAGAAGTTGTAAACCATAAATCTTTGTAAGTCGATTCAGGTATCATTCTCTTCTGTAGATATTCTCGTGCTTCAGAAACTTCATTACAAGGTTTCATAAGAAATTTCAAATTGTCTACAGTCATAATATCATTTTTATTTAGTATATCTGTTCTTGGAGTAAACTTAAAATCATTGGAAGATGGCATCCTTTGAGGTCTTTTTCTGATGCCTTTTTCTTTCAACCATTCCTTCATATACTCCTTATGAATCATACTAAAGTGGTCTTTGAGAAAGTTTATAGTTGATGTGGATTTACCACAATTATGACATTTATAGACATAACTTTGGTCTACCACAAAGTGGTATCCACGAGCTTTGAATGTATTTTTGGATGAATCCCCACAATAGGGACACCTATGATTGAGGGTAGTATCCCCCTTCCATTTTGCCATATCCAATGAGGATACGACCATACTCAAGTACTTTTTTTCTAACCATAACATTAGTACCATTATACATGATACTAATGATTTTTACAAGGTGTTTTTTAGTCTTCTGATTCGTCTACAACGACTTCTGCAACTTCTGATGATTCTGCAATAGAGTCCTTAAGTTTCTCTACATTATCGTTCCATGCTTTATGAGCATTGTCAAATGATTCCTTTGCAGAAGCTCTTTGTTCTTCTGATAAGTCTTCTGGCAATTCTATAGTTGGTTCATTTTCTAGTAAACCATCAAGTTTCTTTTGTAATAGTTCTGACATTGTTATCTCCCGTTAAATTTAACCTTTTATTTATTCTTTAATGATTCCAGTCCACCCTTTTTAGGTACCTGAATCACAAATCTTGTTTCATTAATTATAGGTTTTTCTTCTTCCTGTTTCCTTGCAATTAAACCTACACTACTTATCAATAATAACACTGCAAGTGGGTCAAACACAAAGATAAGTGCAAAAATGACCCATCTCACTGCATTGTCAAGGTACTTGACAGATTCCTCTTGACCATATATTACCTCTGCAATATACTTGATAGGGCCAATCTCACCCTCTTGCATTAGTTGTTCTCTTTTAAGAGGCATCAAGTCTTCATTGTACCCCACAACTGTATCTATTATAACATCCATTTCTTCTGCAATCAAGACCCTTTCTTCTTTTTGTCTACGGTCAATGTAATTACGGTCTTTGGGTTGTGCAGTTGCAATGATTGTGTCTAGTCCCTCTAGACGAGTCTCTAATCGTTTTAATTTACCTTCTTCACCCTCTATCCTCTTTTCTATAATGGACATCTCTAATGAAAAGGAATCACCTTGAAGTGTTTGGTCTATATTTGCTTTAGATAAGAATCCGAAAATACCTAGTGAGGTAATCAACATAAGGATAACGACTGCAGTCACAAGATACCACTTTTGGTAGTTCAACTTATCCCACACTAAGTGTATATAAGCTGCAGTGACTAGTTTACCAAACTCTAGTGTTCCTGCCATGATTACAACACTCATGTATGCACCTGCAAATATTGTTGCAAGTCCTAACACGGAAAAGTATGCAGCTATTACTGCAATTCCGATAGAGGTGCCTAGGGCGAGGTAGTTCAACCATTTCATAATTTAAATCTTTCTTTTGAGAACTTCGAAATTCTTGTTCGACATTCTCTTTTTCTTTTTCTGCATCGTTGGTGGCATTGATATTGCACCACCTGTTGCATTCATTGGTGCATCTTCTTTTAAATCAAAATCAAAGAATTCCATGACTGCATCTGCAATCTGATATGCACAATGTTTATCTGATGGATAATGCACTCCTGCATTTACCCTTCCTTCTGCACTCATGTCTGCACCTTTAAGAAGAAACTTCTTATATTGAGGATACTTCTTACCATAATAGTGTGCAACCACTCTGGCTTGCAATGCATGGTTTGAAGGATATGCAGGTGAGTTAGTTGTTTCCAACTTCTCTCTAGTAAACTTATCCATACCAAGTGCCTCTGCAAGTTGATATGGTCTAGGTCTATTAAATTTGTTTTTATAGTATCTACCAATGTGTTTGACACTATCTGTAATTCTTTCTATGTCTTTTACATCATACTCTAAGTCCTGTCCATCCAAAAATTCTTTGATGTAATAACAAGTGTCTTCGTTAGTGTTGATGTACACTTTCTTTTCAAAGTCTGTCAACATTTCCCTACGGTCAATCATCTCATTGATTTCTTGTTTTGATACCATAGAAGAATTTGCAGGTGGTGGGGGAACATCCATGTCCATCCATCCATCACTGAATAGTTTATCTGATTCGTCTTTCTTGAATTTCTTTGGTGGATTATCATTGAAAACCAAAGAATCAATTTCTTTTTGTTCTTTAAGAAACATCGTCTGCAGTCACCAATACTCTATGTTCTTCGTTTATATAACCAACATAGACCTTTACTCCAAATATGTTAGATAATTCCTCTACCACATGAACTGGAGTTTTGTGTTGAAATAGAATCAATCCTTGTTCTAAATCTCTTTTAAGATGGTATATGTTTCCTTTATGCAAATCATCCAGTTCTAGAGCTTCATCTAACATTGTAGGATGAAAATGATTTTCTTCTTTTAACATCCTGTAAAACTTTTCACACAATTGTTCGGTCTCATCTGCATTTAGATTACACTCTTCTTTAAGAAGTGCAATCGCAATCGCATAAGATGCGAATGCAGTCTTACCAAAAGGAACTTTTGTAATTATTCGTTTAAGATTGAATACTAGACGATGGAGTGCATTAATTGAATTCTTTTCATCTGATGTCACAGCCTTCTTATCTGTTCTCATTCCATTCTTGTCAATGAGTTTATGTTTAAATGCATCAAATTTATTGAATGGTGTCACCAACATTTTGATGATTTTGAATACTATTAATGTGTCTATGATTGCCATATAACTATTTATGTATTCAGAAGACTGGAGCTTGAGATAGGAGTCGAACCTACGACCTGATGATTACAAATCAACTGCTCTACCAACTGAGCTACTCAAGCTTATAGTTCTCTGAGTTTTTGTGCGAGTTGTAGGTCAATTGGGGTATCTATTTTCCACCCCTCTTCTACATACTCAAGATAGAGTAGCATAGTTTTTATAGATGACCAATACTTCTCATCCTTAATTTTAAACTCTAACATCCTCATGAATGGTTCATAACCAAATACGTTAAAAAGACATATGATATGATTTAACATAAGTCTTTCACGAAGTTCTCCATTCTCATGGTATCGATGTAAGAGTCTTTTGAGATAACGAAACCTTCTTAAATCTTCTTGAAAGTCTTCAATATCTGCACATTGAGGGTCGTCATAAAACTTCATTGCAAATGCAGTAAAGTTCTTGGCGTTTAATTTATCAAAAAGTCCCATTATATATTATTTATTTTGTGTTGTAATTATATAGGTAAATTCTATACAACTATTTCTAGAGGTGCATTCAGTTCTTCCCATGACATTTCATAGTCTGACTGACCATGCATGAATTGACTTACACCTAATTTGTCGTACTCTCCTTTAAGTCTGTCGGGTAAGAGTCCGACCCTTTTTAGATTAGGCATTATTCTAGTAAACAATAGTTCTTGAAATTGTGTATTCAAGTCATTTCTTGAGAGGTGTTCTTCTGTATATTCAATATCAAATCCCCACTTCTCCCATACTTCATATTGTTTGAATCTATTTCTTAACACATTACATGCTTCTAAACAGAAGTCTTCTCTCTCTGCAAGTTCTTCGGGTGTAAGTGTTGTGGTATAACTCTCTAAGTAATTAACTCCGAAAGTCACATGTCTTGCTTCATCTCTAATCACTAGAGTCAATAGATTCTTTAACACTGGGTCTGTAGTAGTGTTCCTTACAGTGTTAAATATTGCAAGTGCAAGTCCTTCAATCAGGATTTGCATTCCTATAAATTTCAAATCCCATCTTTCGTCTGTAAGAATCTTATCTAATAGAGATTTTAATGGAGCACCAATAGGAAATATTTCACCTACTCGTGTCTGTAAATATTTGTTGAACACTTCTACATGTCGTGCTTCATCAAAAGTTTGAGAGGCTGCATATAGTTTTGCATTGAAGGTTGGAGCGCATGATGCAAGTTGTGATGCAACTAACAATGCACCCTGTTCACCATGCAGTAATTGTGATAGTGTCCAGTGTTGAAGGTCTGATACGAACTTTTCTTTATCTTCTTGAGATAGAGACATGTATCCTTCATGGTCTGTCCATTGTGCATTAAAGAACATAAAGGTTGTTGGGTCTTGGTCGGGATTCGGAACATCCCAGTTGATATCTGTTTCTGCATTCCAGTTCTTTTCTTTACCAAGTTCGTATAGTTTTTTAATACGATTGTCTTGAACTGTATAGTCCCAGTTATATGAACCAGTTAAAGGAGTTTGAAATATTTCTACAACATCTGCAGGTTCAAGTTCCTTTTCTACTGGGTATGTTGCACCCTCAAAATTTAAGAGCGGCTTTGGTGGAGATTCTACTTTCGTAATCTTCATCGAGATTCCATAATGTTAGGGGGTTATTAAATAGAACCGTATACTTTAAATGAACCTGTATCTAACTTCTCAAGTCTAACATTAAGATTTACGGTTTCAGTCTTCTTATCAAACTCATCATGTGGTGTATCCACTGACTTACCAAATTGGTCACCAAATAGTTTGAATTCTATTACATGTTCTCCTGACTCATTGAAGTCACCATTATCAATGTGACCTGTTTCTGATGTTGCAAGTCCTAGTAATGCAAGTTTAGCTTCAATTTGTTTTAGAGCAGCTTTAGGATTCATGTATTCTGACACTGCAGTGTGTCCAAGTATTGCATTAATTTTTGCAACTACTTCTGCACTACCTAAGTCATAAGGTTTTGGAGTTGATGAGAGACCTGCACCTGAATCAAATCTTGCACCGTAAGTTGACGCAAGGTCTTCTGTCATATATTCTTTAAATTTTTTCATATCGTTTCCTGTATTAAACTGTCCAACCCATTCCTGTAGTGGTTAGAGACGCAGTATGTTTATATTCATTAGTAATACCTAATGAAATCATTCCTGCACCTTGTATTTGATTATAACCAAAGTATCGTACAGAAACATGGGATTCTGCATCTGCTTTTGATTTTACAAAGGCTTTTGCAGTATTCCCTGTAGTATGGTTAAACGTCTTTGTTTTACCAATACTTTTAAGATACACATGCAACTCTTCGATGAAGGCTGCAGTTGTAAATGTTGCATCTTCATCAAAGATGTGTGAATTAGATTCTTCTGACATTAGGAAATGAGTACTAACCATAGTATCAGATACATAATCAGCATCTAATGCAATTAGATTTGGATTTTCACAAATCATTTTTCCTGTATGACTCAATTGTCTAGTCTTATCAGTTGCATCCCAACCGATTGACAACACTAAGTCTGCAGGAATATCAAAAGAATCACGAGTCGGTTCTACTACCATTCTTGCACCTATAGTGACACCATCTCTCATGTATCTCCATATAAATGCATTATTTTTTGCAAGAAGTCTAGTGAACTGAGAATAGAATTGTGCTTTCTTTTCTGCATCCGTTCCTTCAAGGTCACCTATCTCATCAAACAGAGCTGCATTTAAGTCTGTCCATAGATTATCCTTCTCTGTAGTCGATAAATCCGTTGTTGTGAACGATTGTGAATACGCCATTATTCTATCCTAAGTTGTAAGTTAAATCTTTATTTATGCAACTGCAATAGTAGCAGTTCCACCAGTTCCAGCACCACCAGCGTCGATTACATCTCCTGAGACAAATACTTTGTCTGAAGCTGCACCACCGTCTGAGTCAACGATTGTTCCACTTATTGTCTGAGCACCGATTGAAAGTGATTCAGTTTGAGATGGAACAGTAAATGCAAATTCAACAGTGTTATCAGAAGTATGCGCAGCTGCAGTTGCAGTCACAGAACCAGTTGTTGAACCAGTCACTACTAATGTTGCACCGTTAGTCACATTAACTAACTCGTTGTATACAACTACTACTGAACCTGCATCACCTTGAGCATATGTAGATGCTTTAAAGTGTACAGAGTTAATAGTTGCATTTGCTAAAGCTGTAGAAAGATTTGTTGCAGAACCTACTGCGACCAAAGTCTCAGTTAGTGTTCTACTACCTACGGTTTTTTGAAGTTCCCAACCATGTGGTTTTGCAACCGTGTTGTTTTTATCTTCTTGGCTCAACCAATTAGGTTGTCCCTTTTCTGTTAGTCCCCATAGTGCCATTTTATTTCTCCAGTTTATCTATTCGCAACCTTTAAAATTGCGTTATAAGTTTTTGTGAAAGAGTTTTTATCTTTCTGTAAAAGTCGAAGGTATTTAGACCTTTCAGTACTCTTAAGTTTCATTAATAAATCATATACATTGGATGCATCCTTAGCTTTAACCTTTGTTTTTTTCATATCATCGGTTCTAACTTCGGTGTCTCTACCAGTGTCCTGTATTCCTGCAAGTTGTATTAATACATTTGCATCGGGTCTCAATTGCATACCTTGTGCAGATGACCCCATTGCCCAGATTGCTCTGTCAATTACATCGTCTTCCTCTGCTTCTTTATACTTACCCTTTGCCATTTTGGATAACTTATCCATCATGACTCTTAATTCTTTTTCAGTCTTTGCTTTTGCAACAATACGAGCAACCTTTTGATTACCTGCATCGGACATCATTCCAAAGTCTGCAGTCTTCTCATTCATGACCTTATTGACTTTCTTGGCTTCACCTTTCATGTATCCAAGTTTCTTCAATTTCTCTTTGAAGATTTTATATCTAGCGTCAAGTCTATCCATGATAGGAATCCTTATTTGGTATGAGAATAATCAACTTCTGATTTATCAATACCAGCTTCTTTAAGTTCTTCTTCATTCATAGGAACACAATTAGGTACTTCTTTACCATCTTTCTTTTTCATTCCTACTTGTTTGTATCCTTTCCAACATGGGTCACCATCTGCTTCAGATATAGAACATGCTTCAACTTCTTCTTTCTTGACTCCGTCTTTTCCTTTCTCATCGTCTGAGTTGAAGTTCTTATCTACATAGTCAAAGAATTCTTTTTTCTTATCGTCATCAAGTTCTGCAGGTGATGTGACACCAAATTTTTTCAATGCACCGTCAAAGAATTTTTTATATTCTGCAGAAGTTTCTACAATCTTTCTAGATGCTTCAATTAGGTCATCTGATAATCCTAGACCTATACCTTTAAAATTACTCATTGTTCGAGTTCTCCTTTATCGAAGTAATCAAACAATTTCTGTTTGTTATCTTCAGTTAATTCCATAGACTTTGCAAGTCTTCCTAACATGTTCTTTTCTGTGAGTTTATCAGTACTTTTTGGTTCTACCTCTTCTTTAGTCACATCCATCCCAGGCTCTTTACCTTGGTTGAATAATGTCTGAGTAAGTTTAAGAATACCTTCTGCTTTTCCTGAAAGTTTAAGATGTTTCTTGTCTTTATCATTGACCTTAAGTTTATGTTTTTTTGCAAGAGACAAAATTTGTTTTTTATTCTTTGCATCCATAGGGTCAAAATTACCTGCTTTCCACATTGCAAGTTCCATTTCTACAAGTATATCATCCTCAAAACCTTCTAGAAGTGCGTCAATCTCTTCACTGACTACTTCATCTTGGGTCTTTTCGGACACTTCGGGTTCCTGCATCTTTGCACGGATATCCTCTAGTATCTCTTTCCAATTTTCTGATTTATAACTCATATGTTTATTTATGTAATTTGAATTCTAAGTACTAATCTTTTTAACCCTTTAATGACTCTATGATAGCTCATTTTTGGTATATAATAATCTTTACCTACTTCTAGTTCCATCGGAAGTTTATCATCATGTTGCAACTTCCAACCCTCTCCTTCTAAAACATGGATTGTTCGGTGTTCTCTATCTCTATGCCACACCAATTCATCCATATCTACCCCTTCACTGAAGGTTCTTATTTTGAACTTTACACCTGTTCCGTGTTGTTCAAGTATTTCTTCAGTATAAGGTTCAGTCATCGCCTGGATAGTAATTGGCGGACTTTTCTCTATATCCATAAAAACTACCTTCTTTCTCTTCAGGTTCTAAGTCATACATCCCTTGAACCCAATTTTCTGCAACATCCTCTGCATATGATTCTGAATGTTGATGTACTTTTCTTGTTGCACTCCAACCATCATCTTCATATAACTCAACTTCGAATCCCTTCTTAGTTAAAAATACCTCTGCTCTTCTGACACCCATCTCGTAAGTGTGGAAGAGATTTTTTTTATCTTCCATACTAGTATATATGGTTTACCAAAAGAAGCTTCCACCACCACTAAGACCTAGTTGTTTTGCATAGTGTGGTAGTCTACATGCCCAATATGATGCTTTAGTTTTATCTTTTTGTTGGTCACATTTGTGACGAGCTGCAAATGATTTACGAGCATCTTTATTGTTCAATTTTACTTTAAGACCTGTTGTATCTCCCCATGTGACTTTCTTAATTTTGTCACCATCCTTTACATAGACATAATACTTCTTTGGGCCACCTGCTTTTGGTTTATTCAATTCAGGTTGTTTCTCTTCTTCTTCTACTATCATCGGACAATCTAGAGGAACCATATTACCCTCATAAACCTCAAACTCACCTAAATCTGTTTCTAGGATTTGTTTATCCACCTCTGTAAGTGTATATCTACCTTCACTTAGTCTTTTTCGTGCCTCTTCTATGACCTTAAAATACATCATAGAACCTAATCTAAATGGGTTGTCTAATAGGTTAGTTCCATCTTCTTGTAGTGTATCAAGTGTCTCGTTGATTGCGAGTTCATGAAATGTTTTCATTCACTAATCTCTGTCCATATCGATGACACCATCGTAATGACCTCTTTCGATACCACTAATGTAATTATATAATTCTCTTTCTGCATCTCTTAGATTTTCCCAAACTTTATTTGGGTTTCCACCTGTAAGTCCACCACCTGTTTCAGCAGTGTATTGCATATTATCTTGCATCTTTGCAACTTTATGAATTGCTTTAATCATATCCCTACAACTTTTGATTTCTTTCTTTCTGTCGAACTCTTTACCTTCAAACTTAGTTTTCTTGTACATAGGTATTAGACCTTCGTCTAAGTCTATTCCTGCATTATGTTCTTTGATTATTTGAACTAGAGATTTCATTTCTACTTCATTCCTTTGTTTAGAATCTTATCGATTTGAGGTGTAGTGTAATCTCCGTTGGTAGGGTCTCCGTAGCTTTCTTTACCGATTACTACTCTTAAAAAGTCATTTACTTTTTTCTTTGCACCTTTGATTCTAACATGTTTACCCATAACTGCAGATTTCAAACCAAATCTTCGTGCTTGTTTTGCAATTTCCATTCCATGATAATTTTGGTCAGCTGGACTACTGAACTTTTTGTTCTTTGGGTCTACAGTAATGTCCTGTACTTCTTCTGAAATAATATCTTCTTTAAATACAACTTCAACCATTGGAAGTTTATGGTTAAAGTTTTCATTTGCAAACTGAAGTGCTTTTTTAACATCTTTGTTTTTAGAAAGACCTTTCTTGAGTTTCTCAATTTGTTTAATTGCATAACTCATTGCACCACCATGGTCAAGTGCAATCTCAACTGCTTTTTTAGTTGTTTTATCGTTTACCCTATTTTTTCTAAAGTAGACTGAAATCTCTTGTCCCGTAAGTTTTTGACCATCCATTTTTCCTTCTTTCATACCCATAACTTTTTGTGCAAGTTTGATAAGAGTGAATACATTTGATGTTTCCATTCTTTTCTTGTTCTTGTCATTGACTTGGTTGTATGCTTTTACAATAACACTTGCAGTAAACATATCTACCATGGTACCTTGTACTTTAGCTGCACCTTTAGTCTTTACAATTTTTTCAAATTCAGGCATCAAGTTCTTTAACTTAGGTGCTTCTGTTAATTCTGTTTCTTCTTTCATAGTTGAGTCCATTAATCCTTTTAAATTACCACGGTATTTGATTTTATCTTTACCTTCTTCTACTTCGTCTTCTTTAACCACTGCTTGACTCCAACCACCACCGTGGTCTTCTGCAGTCTTTAGTTTACTTAATGCAACATATAGAGGTTGCAAGTCCTTACCATCGTCATAATCGGATGTTTTACTGTAAGTTTTGTCAATCATAAGACCGACTTTGTATGCACTTGAACCTTCTTCAGGTGTTGAATAAACTGGTTTTTGTTTGATTTTGTTTGATTTGCAATATGCATCAATCATCTTCGTTGCTTTTTCAAAGTCTTTCTTATTCTCAGGTGAAGTGATTCTATCTCCTTTACCACCTCTAAATTGAATGTAAAAGTCTACACATCTAGGATACTGTTTATCAGAATAAGGAGAGAATTTTTCATCAAGGATTGATAATATGAAATCTTCTGCATCGTCTTTACCACTGACTTCACCAGTTTGTGATGCCCAAGTAAGTAATTCATTTTCTACTTTAGAAGGTAAATCTTTGTTATTTTTTCTGAAATCGTCAATTGCACGTTTATGTTTTGTGATAAGTTTTTTCCAGTCGTTATCTCTTGGGAACATTTTGATTACTTTTTTGTAATCTTCTTCTAACATTCCTTCTGCAATTCTTCCACGTTTTACTTTTTTTCCTACAAATGCAAGTTTGTTGAATTTTTGTGTTTTCATTTCTTCAATGGTTTCACCACCTTCAATTGTGATACCTTCAGTAATGATTTTAGTACCCATTAAATCTTCTACCATTCCCCATACAACATCTCTTACCATTGTATCAGAAGCTGCAAAAGAATTATATTTATTATCACATAAATCTTTTTCAATTTCTAAATAACACATTCCTGCTGGATTAGAGTGTTGGGATGCAACCTTTTTCCATTTTGCACATATCTTTCTGATATCTGCATTCATGTTTGTATTTGCTTTAATTAAAGGTTTATCCTCTTTACCATCAGGTGCATTACCTAAAAGTGATAAGTAGTAATCTCCATCCTTAACTGGATGTGAAGTGACAATAAAGTCTTTCTTATTTGCTATCTTAGCATTACTGTATACGTTATCTGCAAATGTTGACCCTTCAGGTTCATTCCATTTCTTTAGAATACCTTTCTGTTGTGCTGGTGATAATAGTTTAGACATTCCTTCTGCAAGAACTTCTTCTTTGATTTCTGTTACAGTAAATTCTTCATTGTAAGGAAATCCTACTAAAGGATTATCAAACACTTGACTGAAGTGTTTCTTTTTCTTTTCTTTTTGTTCTTCTTGAACCACTGCAATTTGAGAAAGGTACTCTTCTACTGCTTGACCTGGCGTATCATTTTGATAAGAACTCACTATCTCCTTAGTTCCTATCTCGTGGACACCATTGTCTGTTTTATTTCCGTTTTTTGTCATTTGGTAAACACCCCTTCTCTTTTAATTTATTCCTCAATCGAGGTTCTTTTCTGTTATAATTTTGAGAAACAATACTAAGGTTAGACTTATCGTTGTTCATAGGATTGTTATCTTTATGATGAACGTCTTTTCCTTTAATATCTTTTCTATCTTTTAAACTTCTTCGTGCTTCATTTCTTTTTGCACGTCTTTTAATTTGGTCGGGTTTTGAGTGATAACTCTCGTACTCTTTTTTATAGTCTCTTTCTTCCTCTACTTCTTCACCAAACTTAAGGAACAACTTTCCTTTTTCTTGTTTCTTATCAGTGACTTTATGACCAACCATTGCACCAATAGTATTAATCATACCAAGACCTTTTTCAGAATTTCTAGAGTATTCTTTTTCTAGTCTAGCTGCAACTTTATCAGTAATCAACTTAATAATATCTACTGCACTTGTGACAAGTTTACCCTCTTCGATAGATTCAGATGCAGATTGTTTCTCATTTGCTTTTCTATCTGCTTCTCTTTTCTTCTGAATTTGGTCATTTTGAGTTTCTTTCTCTTTTTCACCACTAAGTCTATTATTTTCTCTGTCGTGTTTGTCTTTGAGAGCTTCTAATTCTTGTTCATGTTTAGCTTTCAATCTCTCCAATTCTTCAACTTGTTTTGCTTTTGCAAGTGCAGTTTTAACTGCAACCTTTTCTTCTTCTGCAAAAAGAGTCTTAAAAGACTGGACTTTATGGTCACGAGCTTCTCTTTGAGTATCTAATATTTTATCTAATAAATCCATAGTACTATTTAGTCTTTTTAAAGACCAACTCTTGTTCTTTCCACTGTCTTGCAAGTTTATTATTAGGGAATTGTGTTGTCCATCCCATTAGGAATGAATATAGTTTATCTGTCTTTTTACTCAATGCAGCTAATGTATCATCGTTCTCTACTACATAAAAATCTTTACCAAATAATGATTTAAGTTGTCTTGCATTTGCCTCTGCAGCTTCCCAATCTTTTGTGACTATTTCTGCAGGTAGTTTTCTAGGTCTCATTTGATTTCTTTTTTGTGCATTTGAGTGTGATGTTTTTACATAAATCATTTTATACTCATAACCCAATCCATCTAACATCTTTTTATATTTTTCTATCTTACCTTTTTTTGCACTTGTAGTGTCAAATATCATTCCCAGTCTTCCCATGATATACCTATCCATGGCACTACCTGTAAGTTTTTTAGCTTTTGCACGAATACTATCTCTGACATTTGCATCAATCTTTCTTAAATCTAGAGATAATCCTGCTTTCTTTAGACCCGACTCAAAGGCTGCATCTGTATTAACTAACTTCAGACCTAGTGCTTTAAGAGATAGTTTGTTCACTACTTCACTCTTACCACTGCCTGGGCCACCCATCATGAACACTGCTTTAAATATACCTTGGTCATACACTCCCTCTAATAGAATGTCTTCCATCATGTAAGTAGGTAGTGTTTCTTCTTTTAATCCCATTCCTTTTCTTACAGATTTATACAAAGACTTTGCATGTTTTCTATCGGGTACTCCTTGTTCAAAGGAATCATAGTCACCTTCTTGTGCAGCTGCTCTCATCTTACTTGCACTCATTCCTGATACTAAATCATCTGCATCGGGGTCTCTTTCTCCTGCAGAGATAATTTCAATAGTGTCGAATTTATAAAAACCGTGTCTACCTTTAACACTGTTGTATTTTTTTAGAAGTGTCTCAAATTCTTTAATCCTATCTGAACCTACAACCATACGAATACTGGTATAACCTTGGTCATATAGTCCTGTTGCAATTTCAAACACTTGTCGTGCATTAGTTTTAACAATACCGACTTTCCTACCAAAGAACTTATTCATGAAGTTCCATTTTGTTTTATAATCCAAAGGATTTTTCTTAGGGTCTTGAGAATGAGACATGAATACCAATGGGTGGAATCCACCACCTGTAGAACTTCTTAGTTTTTCTACTAACTTTGCATGACCAACTGTTGGTGGATTAAATCTACCAAAGGTAAACACTGCACCTTTTTCTTTCGATTCAAATATTGTTTTAAAGTTTTTCATTTATTTGTCCCATGCTTTTGCAGCGTTGAAGTTGTTCATGGAGAACTCCATTCTGTCAACTAATTTAACTGCACTTCCGTCTGAATCAATTGCAACATAACCTTCGGGGTTAACTACCTTAAATCCATTGTCTACTCTTACAAAAGTTCCAATACTCTTTACTCTATTTAGTGCTGTAATTATGAGTTGTTTTGAATCGATAAGACCACCTTGAAAGTGTGTCAAATTATCAATCATCTTTTTAATACTGTTTAAGTCTCTCATGATATCTTTACCAATCTGTATCTTGATATCTTTAGTTTTTTGCATTTTAACTTTTGCAACTATTTTATCTTTCCAGTAGTTCTCTACATGAATAAGATAGTCCTTACCATTTGGATTGAACTTACCTGCTCTAATTAATGAATTGCAGTATGTCTTATATGATGCACCTGCAGCTCCTTTACTGTTCATTGTATTCTGAACATCATTAAATTTCTTTAGGTCTTTCTTAGTTATTCCGTGAAAATATTTACCAGTGCTTGTAAGTGCTTTAGTTAGTGCAAGTGTTTCTTTTGCAGTCATATTTCCATAACCAGTCACATCTTTATATGTTGCATCATCAGTCCAAACATCTGATGTGGACTTAGGTGCATTTGCACCAAAAGATGCACTTAGTGTATCGATTGAACTACCCGAGTATGTTGTATGAAATACTATACCCATTTTTGTAGATTTCATTTGGTCATAGAGTTTAGAACCTTCTAAAACTGCATAGAAAATTGTATTAGGTTGGAATGTTAGATATTTTTTATTATCTAATGTTTGGGTAGAAGTGTCATTAGTGTACATCAAATCACCCTGTAGTATTTCCTTCATTCCCATCTTTGACAGATATCTAAATGATGTTAGAAACTTCTCTTCCAATTGACCCTTTATCTCGGGTGCATCTTTGATTTCTTGTTCTGAGGAATAGTATAGGGGTTCTTTATTGAATAGAGATTTTTTTGCAACAAAGAATTTACCAGTTTCGGGGTGAGGCCCACAGAATATTGCAGGAGCACCATCCCATTTAACGGTCATCTTAACTCTTCCTGTTGACTGTCCTTTCAACATGTCTCTAAGTTCTCTTAGGAAGTTTATAGATGCACGACCACCATCGATACCATTGTTGATGATTTCGTCTTCTAGATGTTCTAAATGTAGGTTTTTAACTGCCATATAGTAAGTTCCTTAAAGGTTCCTTACTATTTATGTTTTTGATAAAGGCGTGGATTTGAGTTTGGTCTCAATCTCTGATAATTTAGATGACAAGGAATCGATAAGGACATCATCCTTATCTTTCCTAGCTTCACGAAGTTTTTTCTTGATTTCTATCTTCCTTGACAGGATATCAATGACTTCTTCTTGTTTAAGATTTTTGTTCATAATGTATCACCAACAACTATTTATGTCATTTGGATACTATTTTCTAGGATATTTGTGTTCAGTTCTAATCTTTCCTACGATTTTATCTGAACCATATACTCTTTGTATTCCATGTTGTATTAGTTTAAAGTTTTCTTTATCTGACTCAATGTCGGTTTGTAGTGTTTCAAGAACTTCACCCACCTTAACAGGTAATTTATAAGTTATTTCAAACTTAGTCATTGGACAGAACTTTTTCTGTTGAAAAATTGCACACATACCTAAATGGTAATCTGCAACTGCAGCTCTGAAAGGGCCACCAATGTGTGTTCTTGGTTCGGACAATTGAATAGAATGATACCATGAAGTCTCAAATACTGTTGATAAGTGTTGACCAACAATTTTATAACCTGAGAATCCAACATCCTCGGGAAAACTCCATCCTGCATTAATCATTGGATAGAACGCAGGTTCAGATTTTGCACTCATTATTGCATCATCTTTAAAGAATTTAATCCCTTGACCATCTTCACCCTGCATTCGTTTTAAACCATCTTGGGTGTTGTGGTCTTGATTACTCTCATCAAATACGGTTCTTCCGAAAGCCGTATATCCATCTGCAAGTAGTATTTCAGTATTTGTCATATTTTTTTCCTATATTTTAAATTCATTAAACTTAGAACTTCTTCCTCTATCTGCAACTGGAATAGAATCATCATAAGAATTCTCTGCATTTTCAATCAGTTCTTCTTGTGCTTCTTGTTCACAATCATAGAGTTTCATTCTACTTCTATCTACACCTATAACAAACCTCTTAAATATTGTAGGGTCATTATATCTGTTCTTGAGTTGTTTTACCACTAACTGGTCTAACTCTTCTAATTCATCGGATGTAATCAATGCAAACATAAAGTCTGCAGTTGCAGGTAATCCAAATGATTCTGAAGTATCTGTAAGTTCTACATCGGTAGAACCAAAACCACTTCGTGTTGTTTGTGTCGCACTCATGATAGGAACATCATACTCAACTGCAAGTCCTCTAAGTTCCTCTGCAATAGATTTGATAAGTGTATAACTGTTTGCACCAGCTCCTGGCCTTATACGATGTGATGCACATATGTTTAGATAATCAATGAATATCATATCGGGTTTAAAATCTTTCTTAATATCAAGTTCTTGTAATAAATGTCTGAAGTGACCGACATGTGCAGATGCAGTAGGGTATTCTTTTACAATCAATTTACCTGTAGTCTTACCTTTAAGTTTGTCTACCTTTTTACCATACATGGTTTTGTTTATTGAACCTAAATCTTGAATAGGAACATTCAATACATTTGCATCAATTCTCTCTGCAATCTTTTCCTCTGACATTTCAAGTGTAATGTAAAGTACATTCTTGTTCATCATCAAGTGACTAGAAGCCATGTGACACATGAAAAGAGATTTACCTACACCCGTACCTGCAAGGCAGATGTTTAGAGTCTTATTAGGTAAACCACCCTTAGTGACTTTGTTGAAGTATTCTAAATCAAACGGAATCTTCTCTTCTTCAGTATTATAAAAGTCCCATCTTGCTTCTGCATCTTCCAATACGTCATGACCAATGTGAGTATCAAAAGAAACACTGAGTGCATCTTTCAATAGTTCGGGAATGTCTCCACGAGACCTTTGACCTTTCTCATCTAGTACTTCGATTGAATCCATAACTGCAATATAAATTGCACGGTCTTTGCACCATTGTTCGGTTTCGTCCAATAACCATTGTTGAGGTGTATCACTGGTATCCGATTGGATACCTTTAATAATATGTTTTGAATTTTTGAGAACTTGGTCTTGAATCTTAGGATTGTTTCCTAAGTTAATGAGTAAGGCTTCTGCAGTAGGAATGTTTGTATACTTATCAAAGTATGAAACAACTTCTTCAAAGATAGTCTTCTCATCGGGTTCAGTAAAGTATTCTGATTTAACAAATGGAATAGTCTTTCTTGCAAACTCTTCATTCTGAATTAAGTTTTTTAATATAGTTGTTTCTATTCTTTTCTGTTCTGTCATACTTTTCTCACTGTTCTCATTCTATCTAAAGGCATAGGTTGACCTGCAATCCTATGAAAAAACATTACTAAGGTCAATCTATCTTCATCATCATCTACTGCAAAACTATTTGCACTATGATGTACATTTCCATGCATCAAAGTCAATCTATTAAATTTACCTCTTATGTCTACATCTTTCTGAAAAACACTATTGTATTTTTCTTGAATCTGTAAATCGGATTCATCCATGAATCCTTTTTTATTACATTTTCTTTTTGTGTTAGTTGTGGACATATCGATTAATGTTCCTTCTTTACTAGTATAACAAGAAGTTCCACTATTTACAAGTGGATTTTCGTTTAGATAAAGAATTCCTGTTGCAAAACAGTTATCATTGTGAACCCAACCATGATTCATTTTTGCAGGAACTTTCTGAAATGACATAGAACAATCTAGGTCGGTTTCTTGTGCATCCCTCATGGGATGAAACAATGCCATGATTTTTGTTGTTATGTTAGTGTAGAGTAATTCATCTATTGTATGAATCTCTTCACTTCGACTTCCTGGCCATCTACCATCTTTGTCTGTTGTAAATTCTAGATTCTTAGATAACTCAATAAGTTGATGAGGTTCATCTAAGAAATCATCAACTATCGTTATCGGTATCATCTAAAACTTCATCCTTAACTACATTACCATACATGAAATAGTCTTGTGCAACTAATTCTAGTTTTTCCATCACATCGGGTGTAAAGTATTTTTCGGGATTATTGTTAATAGTCTTACCAAACTCTGTTTTACCATTAGGTAATTTTACTCTTGTTGAAGACTTCTCAAAGACTCCGAATGCAAGTGCCATATCCAGTAGACCATAATATCTATCAAGACCTTTGTCATATGATAATCTTACATCTACCATTCTGTTTTCTACAGTCAATCGTGATTTTGCATTCTTACAATGAATGATATTACCAACTACTTCTGTTCCTTCCTTTTCTTTTTTCTTAGATAAGAATATGATTGATGAGGCTGCATACTTCAGACCACTACCACCACCCATTTCTTTTTGTGGGAACATAGAACCAATTACATCATATGTGTGGTTCGTCACTATCATCGGTACTCCGACTCTACCTAACTTCAGTGTCAATACTCTAAATGCACCTTTGGTGATTTGAGCACGAGTCATATCTTTAGTCTCTTTACCTTCTGCAGTATCTTCGATTTCTTTAGTAGTTGATAACATACCAAGTGAATCTAGACACATCATCATCTTAGGTCTCTTGTCTTCGGGTGTTTCTGCATACTTATCTAATATTTGTATGGCTTGATTCCTAAATTCTTGTACAGTGACAACAGGCACAATTACCATTCTATTAGAATCAATTCCTCTAGATTCAATCATGTCTTTACTGATTGCAGATTCGGATTCGAAATAGATTACTGCAGAATTGGGATTATCTTCAAGGAACTGTTTTACCATTCCTAATGCAAAATAGGTTTTACCTGTTGCACTTTCACCTGCGATTGCAGTAATTTTATTAGAAGGAAGTCCACCATATAGGGAACCACTCAATAAGGCATTAAATACATATGAACCTGTATCTACGAATGCATCTACATCACCTGCAGATACCCCATCAGATACAACATTTGCATATTCATTACCACTTGCCTTTACTAGGTCTTTCAAAAAACTCATAATTTATCCTCATGTTTATACTATTTATTATACTATTTTAGGTCTATTTTGTCTAGTCGATTTTTGATAAAAATTCATTTATATAATCAACTCCGACTGGGTCAAGTCCAATACCCTGTGGTAGTGAGCCAGGAATTGTGTAAGACCCAACTGTGTAGTTCATTTGATACGGTTCACCACCTTGGTTATAACTATGATATAAAGACCCACGGACTATTACCATATTCTTTTCTTTATTCATTGCAATGAATTGACCGTCAAAACCAATCATCATTAACCAACCGTTATAATTTCTAAAACCTCGTGAGTATGTAGACTCATCAAAATTAATTCCATCAATGTACCATTCTCTTAATACACTCCCATCATTATCTAATACCATCTGACCAAGTTTTGCTTGGTCTACTAGTGTCATTTCAACACAACAATACGACAAACTATTACCAATAGAATCTGTCCACCAAGATACATCCTGTATTCCTAGATAAGAAAATAGATTATAGTCTGCAAAATCAGCAACTGACATTCCTGTTGCAAACTCTAGTACAATTGCAAGATTTTGTGAATCACAATTACTGTATATGTGTGTCTGTTGTTGATAAGAACCATATCGTTGTTCATCATAAAAAGGTGGTGGATTAGAAGAAGAATACATATTTCTATTGATGCATACATCTTTTTGAGATTGGTAGGCTTGTATAGTTCCACCATCTTCATTAGTTTGACATGGAATGCCTACCGATTGTGATGTAGAACCTTCACACATAACTTCTAAACCACTTCTATGGTCTAACAAGTGTTGTACTGTAATCATCGTACCTTGACTTCTACCGTACCATTCTCCTATAAATCTATCTGCAGTTTCATCTAATCGTAAGTAGTCTTTATCTGATGCAATTCCAATTAATAGACTTGTTATTGATTTTGTTATAGACCAAGTTCCTGTTTTATCATAGGTATCATTTCCACCCCATCGTTCATCAATAATAGTATCAGTTAAATGACTATGTTTTGTTTTGATTGCATTTCTTTCTATCTCACCTATATCTCTATAGTCCTCTCTTAAGAGTTCACCATCTTTATAGATAACAATTCCTTGAGTGTAGTACCCATCCTGCATAATATATTCGACTGCTTCCGAATAATCACCAGTGTAGGTTGTTCCACCACCACTACTACTAGGTGGAGTATATGTTGGGATTACTTCTATGGGTGGGGGTGTTGAACCACCACCGCCACATGCAGTAAGGAATAATGTGAGTACTATAGTTAAATTTTTCATAGTGGTATGATACCACTTTTTGGGGGTCGGTGTCTAGAGGGTTTTTGCTAATTTATCTTCTTCGGATTCATCTTCAAGTTTAACTACTGTTTCACACATTTTCTTATCAAACTTGATATGTTCTTCCATCATAGTTTTGAGAGTGTGGATTTGAGTTTCCATGTATATAAGACCTGTCACTATAAGGATAACCATACCAATATAAAAACAGTCTATTGCCGTAATTATGATGGTAGTTTCGTCCATGTTATGAAACCTTATCTATCTGTTCTTGGGTGACAGTTCCTTTCTCCAATAAGAATTTACGATGTTCCAAGTGTCTTTGTTCTGTAGTATCTTTATTTTCACCAGTATATTCTACTGCATGACAGTCATTAATCATTTGTTGATTAACTGATACTCTATGTTGTCCTTCAAAGGTTCGATGACCTTCTGATTCATCCATCCAATCTTCGTCTGTTTCTTCATGACTAACAAATAATTCACCAAGGATTCTTCCAAACTTTCCTTTATCATGAGAGACTAATGTGATTTCACCTTCTGAGAGAAGATGTTTAAGATGTGCTTTTGCAGCCTTTCCAAATAGTTTTTCTACTTTATCTCTTGTTCTTGATTCGGGTGTGTCTATACCCATTAGGCGGACTCTTTGTTTTTTTAGAACTGTTGAGAAACCTAAATCGATATCTACATCCACAGTATCACCATCTACTATTTTAACAATTGATACATGAAATTCTGCTTGTTTGAAGTTTTTAGTGGACATTATACTTTATTTAGGATAATTGTGTCTTCTATGTGAAGTTTTTTCATCCCAGTCCTGTATGGCCTTTCTGATTGAGTCTTCTGCAAGAACACTACAGTGTAATTTGATTGGTGGAAGTTCTAAGGCTTCTGCAATTTCTTTGTCTTTGATTAGTTTTGCTTCTGCCATTGTCTTCCCTGTTAACATTTCTATAAAAAGAGAACTGCTAGCAATAGCAGAACCACAACCATACGTTTTAAATTTAACATCTTCTATAACATCCGTATCGGGGTTAATTTTTAAGTCCAACTTCATGACATCACCACATGCTGGTGCTCCCGTCATTCCTGTTGCAACATTGGGGTCTTTGGGGTCGAATCTTCCTACCCCGTGTTTTGAAGGATTGTTTAATACATCTTCGAATCTATCTACTACTTTATCTGAATATGGCATATTACTATTTAGTGAAAATGAACACTGGTTCTGTTTTAATTCCTTTACCTGCAATAGATGATAACACTAAGTGTAATGTATCTACTAATTTGAACCCTTCTTCGGAACTAATGCGCAGTAAGTCCTGTTCAATCCAATCATGTTTTGTAGTATTTGCAATGTTCAATATCATAGTACCTTCATCTTTGAGTACAATATTACAACCTTTAATCATTTCTCTAAGAAATCCTTCAGTCCACTTTTCTCGTGTAGGGTGTCTTAAATAGGATTGGGTTGGTTCATCTGAGTACTTTTCACAATCAAAGTAAGGTGGTGAAGTAAACACTAAGTCTACTTTACTCATAGGAATCCAGTCTTCTGCACATTGATTATATATTTCGACTGACTTAAACTCATCAAATAATATCCCTTTGTTATAACGAGTTGCAAGATTTGTAAGTCCTGTATATGATTTTTTAGATGGGTCTGTTCCTATGTATTTTTTACAATTAGATGCAAGAAACCCAAAGAGTCTTCCACCCCATCCTGCACATGGGTCATAGACTACTCCTTGATTTCCATAAGTATCGTAAATATATTTTGCAGCTGTTGGTCTAAAATTAGATACAGATTGACCTGCAAGATATACTTTAGAGTTTTGTCTCATACGATTAACTGAGACTTTACCACCTTCGTGTTTGTCTACCCACTCAATAGTTTTACGACATAGTTCTCTCAACTTATCATCATCATCCCATAGTTCTAGAATGTTGTTAACTTCAACCCAATGTGGATGGAAACACCAAAGGTATCCAAGACCATGCATTGTCTGTTGAATATTTTTACCGTCTATTAACTTTCTAGTATCATACTCAATAATCTTATTGAGTTCATCAACACCATCATAGTCGGAGAATTGGTAATGTGGATATCCTCGTTCTCTCCAATATGAGAATAACTCTTCTACTCTATCCAAAGAAACTATCCAATGATGCAACTGGTTCAGTGTGCCATCCAATTAAATCGATGACCTTTTTGAGTGGTTCTATAAATGACTTATCAAACTGCATATCATAATCTACAAATCTATGCAGGTCAAACTCTCTTGGTAATACATTAGAATAAGATATCACATTCTCTCTGATTGGATTTGGTACAGTCAAATATGTAAAATGTATCTTGTCACTATTCTTAATAACTTCATATCGTTTATCGAGATTCAGTTCTTTCAATCGATGGTTGTAAAGTAATGCACCTCTGACATGTATGGGTGTTCCTTTAGAATAGATATTACTAGCATCTCTGTAGTTATGTAAGTTATTACAACCTCTAGGTGAAGACATATCTTCTACTGGAAGGTTTCGAAAGTCCTTTCGTGCAGTCTCTACGAACTCCCAAAGTTCATCTTCATTTGCAGTCATAACTAGATTGAAGGCTTCTGTAAGTTTACCTCTGACCCATTGTGGTGTTGAACTTTTTGCAGTTTCAATACCCATCATCTTGAGTTTAGGTTTTGCAAGTCTCACACCTTCATTGTCCAACACGTTTAGGATGTATCGTTTCTTTGCAGTCCAAATACCACGGTCTGCAATTACTTCTCTACCCATCTGCATCTTCTGTTGGAATGCATTAGTATAATCTGCAAGTTCATCATATCCCTTTGCAAGAACACCTTCAACTTTATCTTGACCAACTGTATTTAAGAAATCTACAATTTTTGATTTATCTGTTCCTTCGGGAAACACTTGAGATACTAGTGCATCAAAAGTAATGTACACTGAGTCTGTATCCATTGCAATTACATAATCAACATCTTCGGTTTTAAGGACATCGTTCATCCATAAATTGATGGTCTTCTCTGCATGTTTAATAACCAACTGACCAGTCATAGTAATAGCTTCTGCAAGATTAGGGTCAAAGAATGCAAAGTATTGATTTGCAAGAGCACCATAGGCAGAGTTAAGTGCAATCTTTCTAACCTGTTGGTTGTTGTATGCACGTTTGATAAGTGTATTAAGTTCGTTCTTTCGTTTTCTATCTGTACACTTCTGTAATTCTTTCTGATACTCAATCATCTTACCCTTCCACTCTTTTCTCTCTTCATAGAATGTCTCCATGAGTTCGGGAAGGAATCCTTGTTTCTCTCTACTGAACATTACTCCATTAGGGGTGACAGTTCTATTAGAATCTTTAAGGGATGATAAATCAACAGTTTGGTCTAACATCTTCTGAACATTAACATCCATTCTCTCTCCACCCTTGACCATCTTTTCGGGGGAAATGTTATGTTGCATAATGATATGAGGATAGAGTGAGTTCAAGTCGAATGACATTACCCAATCATGTTTACCCACAATGGGGTCTTTGACATATGCACCGACAATAGAATGTGTTTTACTTCTATCTAATTTCTGAGGTGGTGTTTGTATACCCTGTTCTTTGAGGAAGTTGTATATGATTGTTTCCCAATACTTTACCATTCCGAAAGTATCTGAGAAATTACACTTTGCATTGTAAGCCATTGAGTATGTGAGTTCTAGTAGACCCATCTTATCTTCTAGGTCTTCTACAAGTGTCACATCTTTAACATTGTATTCCAAGAATTTAGAATAGTTTTGTTGATATAATGTATGCAGTGAACCATATTCAGAATAATCAATCTTCTCTTTATCCAACTCAACGTGTGCAATATGATTTAGTGAATAACTTTCTTGATTTACAAATGTATGTTTTTTGTACAATTCCATGTAATCAAGGATGTTGATTCCATATAGAGTGAACACTACATTCTTCTGACCATAGTTGTTTGTGTATTCTCTAACATCAGACATATTCCATGGAGAGAACTTCTTGTGTTCTCCTTCACCAAATAATCTATCAACACGATTACAGAGATAGGTCATGTCAAATGCATCGACATTCCATCCTGTTATAATGTCAAAGTTTTCTTTTCTCCAGTACTTGATGAACTCCGTGAGTAGGAATGCTTCATTCTCGCATTCATGGTATACAACATTTGCAGGACACTCATCCCATGGGCCGATACCAAAGGTGTGTGCATTATGTCTAAATGGTTTGATTGTAATTGCATTGACCTTTTCTTCTGCAAGAGTTGGTTCGGGGAATCCGTTTTCTGATTCACACTCGATGTCAAGTGTTGCAACTTTGATTTTACGGGGGTCGTATTTGACATCACCTTTGAATTTGTCGGCAATATAAGTGTAGATATACTTGTCATATCCATGAATCTCAAATCCTGCAGTTCCATCATATTGTTCACGAAACTTTCTTGCACCACCCATGGTGTTAAGATTAACAACCTCAAGTGGTCTTCCGTCCAATGAACGATATGCAGTCTCACCTTTTTTAGATGGGACATAGTGATTGGGTCGGTATGCAACCGATAGTTTTTGTTTTTTGTTTCCGAGATAACCAGTGACTAGAATTTTGTCACGAGTTCTACACACATTAGTATAAAAGTCCATGTAGATATTATACTACAGAATGACTTATTCTACAAGTGTTTTTCTAGTTGGATGTAGTAATTCTTTTACTGATTTTAGTTTGTCTTGTGCATCTGCAAGTTT
>CEOP01247876.1_pt1 | contig 61242 bp, 59 predicted proteins | sample 361301 | NCBI WGS metagenome assembly CEOP01 (sample SAMEA2619548, study PRJEB7988) | marine metagenome | biome: marine biome (ENVO:00000447); feature: deep chlorophyll maximum layer (ENVO:xxxxxxxx); material: "saline water (ENVO:00002010), including plankton (ENVO:xxxxxxxx)" | depth 55 m
CCTTTTATTAATAAACATTTTTGTGTTTGTATAGGGTGATAGTGATCCCCTCTTTGGGTACCTTTTTTTGACTCTACATAGCCGATCATATTTACATGATCGTCAAAGTAATAGTTAGATATTATTCCTCTATCGTCAATATAATTGTCTTTGCCATGTTCTATCTCTTCATTTTCTGATATCAACACCTTATCGGTCCATGACTCAACCATTTCTTTAATAGAGGGCTCAATTTTATACAGAAATCTAAAACCTGCTTTTTTTATTTTATCATTTGAAAGGGAGTATCCAAGATTTGGAATTGTATCTTTTGTGACAGTAATTTTTAGATTTTTATTTTGTTTTTTACAGATTTCTGCAACTTGTTGAACAGTTAATTGTTCATTAATACAATGATAAATCTCATTTTTTATATTTTTGTTAGCTTCTACAAATTCCATACATCTGGCTACATCTATAACTGACACAAGACTTTTTAATTGTTTCCCTCCACCAAATAATTTTATCTCTCCATTAGTAGATGATATTTTTGAAAATAGGTTTGGCATTATATTAAGCCTTGTAGAATGTTGAGAATTTCCATAAAGCGAACCAAGCCTAAGAATAATGTAGTCTTTTCCTGATGAGATTAAGTCATTCTCTGATTGAACTTTACCATTCGAATACTCGAGAACAGGCCGTGGCAAAAATGTTTCTTTTATATTATTAATAACTTTATCTAAGCCTTCGAAGACCACATGGGTAGAAGGAAAAATTATTTTCACATCTTTCTTAGAATATTTAATAATATTTCTAGTTCCTTTTATTCCTACTTCTCTAACTTTTTTATCTCTTGAAGTATTTATATCTTCTGAAGTAGTGGCAACATTTGTTACTCCAGCTAAATGAAATATTACATCTGCATCTAAAATTTCATGAGACAAAAGTTTGGAATCTAATATATCGACTTGGGAAAAACTTATCCCCCACCTTTTTAATTGGCTAACTCTTGATGAATAAAAGGCTTTATCTATTACTTTTACTTGATATTTTCTAGCCTTTCCTGAATATATCTTACATAGCTCCATGCCGATATATCCAAGACCCCCTGTTATTACAATTTTTTTCATGTTAAGTTATTCTAGTTACAAACAATCTCTAAAATCTTTAAAATCAATGTGTTTTGTATTCAAAAGTTAAAATATTATCCATACTCAGGGCAAATAGCTTGGTCCGGGGTACGGCTTCTCTTGCAAGGAAGGAGTCACAGGTTCAAATCCTGCTTTGGCTAACTTGTATTAACCTTGCTTATAGAAATAATCTTTTATGAAATATTTAAATTTATTGTTTCTATACTTAATATTTATATTGTGTTGTTCTTAAATTTAATCAAAAAAATTTTAAAGAGAATTTACTACGTATGTTATTTCAATCCTAAAAAGAAATTTTATAGAAAAATTTCGTATCGATCTAGGATTATAGATCCTTCTTTTTTAAGAATCTCAAGTGACCCTTATGTTTCAGGAGACACTTTTAGAAAATTTGCCCAGCATATATTTGATGAAACTGGTTCTATAAAGCCTAATAAAGTCAAAGAAAATGATATTATTTTTTTGAGAACTGATTTAAAAGATATTTACTTTTCTAGATTTCATAAGGAAATTAAATCTAAATATATTTTGATAACGCACAATTCAGACCTTGCCATACAGGAGGCTGATTTAAGATACCTAGATCAAAATATTACTCATTGGTTCGCTATGAAATTAAATGTAGTAATGAATGAAAATATTAGCCCCCTCCCTGCTGGTCTGGAAAATGGGAGGTATTTTGCTAATGGAATTGTTAAAAATTTTGAAAAGATAGAAAAAAAGAATACCTTAAACAGTAACTTTAAAAAAATTAACAAAATACTCTGTTCATTTAATCCCAACACAAACAATCTTGAAAGAAGGCCGCTTTTAGGAATTGCAGAAAATAGAGATGATGTGTTTATAAAAAATTTTTCAAATAATTTAGATTATTTATCAAATCTATCAAGATATAGATATAATTTATGTCCCGAGGGAAACGATTTTGAGTCACACAGAATATGGGAAACTTTGTTCTACGGTAATATACCAATAGTTGTAAAAAATAAAGTTAATACAAATTTTATAAAATTAGGAATACCATTAGTGGTTCTAAACGATTGGAATGAGCTACTTTCAATTAAACTAGAGAACATAGATGAAGAATTCTTACATAATAAAGATGCCAATCCAAAAACTTTTGTCGGATTTAAGTTTTGGAAAGACTTAATAAACCAAAAAAAAATATAAGGAAATTAAGAGAGTAAAATAATTATTCATTAATTAAAACGTAAATCCCATATTTTAATAATATTATTTGTTGTCTTAAAAGTTTATTCTCAGGATAAAAATTATATATTCAAATTTTAAATTGAGCATAAAAATTTTCAAAATACTGAAAAAAGTGTTTGCATCTACTTTTTTCTCATTTTTTGTATACTGGAGTTCACATTGAAAAAACAACTAACATACTGGTATCGAAAATATACGCCTAAATTTTTACAAAATTTGATACAAAGAAATACACCAAAAAAGCCAAAATTTTGGAGATATGCAACACATGAAAAAACTTCTTCAAACTTTGATGCTCTAAATGAAGGTCATCTTGAACATTTGGAAATAATTTCACTCCTTGAGGGTAAAAATATTCAAGATAAATATTATGTTGACTTAGGTGCATCTGATGGAGTATATTCTTCAAGCACTTTTTTATTTGCAAAAGACAACAAATGGTCAGGACTTTCTGTTGAAATGGATAATGATAAATTTGCATTAATGAGTTATGTTTATTCAGAATTTGAGAATATTAGTCTTACTAAGAATAAAATAACCCCTAATAATATTCAAGCAATCTTAGATTCTTTTGAAGTGCCTAAAGATTTTACGGTATTGAATCTTGATATTGACTCATATGATTTATTTGTTATAAAAGAATTATTAATGAGTGGATACAGGCCACAAATAATATCTATGGAAATTAATGAGAAGATTCCTCCACCTATCTATTTCACAGTCTTATTCGATCCTTCACATTACTGGAAAGGAGATCATTTCTTTGGTTGCTCATTAACTGCTGCTTGTTCGGTTGTAAAAAAATTTGATTATAAATTAGTAAAACTTCAATACAACAATGCAATTTTTGTAAGAAGTGACTTCTCTCAAGATTTAAATGATGCTTCGGCCAAAGACGCTTATCTGGAAGGGTACGCAAACAAAGTAGATCGTGAAAAAAGATTTAGCTACAATAAAGATGTTGATATTTTGTTAGACCTTAGTCCAGATGAAATGAAGAAGTTTATTGAAAATTTTTTCAAAAAATATGATGGCCTTTACAGTTTGTCTGTAGACGAATAGTTATTAAACATTCTTAATGTTTAAATAATTAATTGTTAACTATTGGAATCCAGTTATCTCTATTGAGTTTTTGATAACTTAAATTCTTAAACCATGGGTCAGGATATAAGATAGTTGAATTTGAATTTTCTTTAACAAATGAAGCAAGTAAGGAATAACTACTATTTGCAATAATAAAATTTTCATTTTTCAACATACTTATAAATGATTTCTTTGTATTCTCTTTTGTGTTTTTAAAAGGATGCAACTTTGTTGCACTTTGAAATATTGATTGTTCACGTACCCACTTTTCATCATCTGTAAATATTTCATAATGAAAATTTTCAATGTTCTGACTTGCATATGTAAGAGCGTTTTTATAATAATCAAGACTTAATTCTTCTTTCATATTTATATAATCACTCCTTCTTATATGTAGTGAGGTAGATCCCACCGTGGGCTGATTGTTTATACCTTCCAAAAATAAAGAATCTCTTTTAAAGGAATCTAAGATGAACTTTTTATTTTGATTTAAAGTTTCAATTGTCTGCCAATATCCTGTAAATCTATTGTATTTAGAAACTGTATCAAGATTATAATTCTTATCATTAAACCAAGAAAAATACTTGTTTCCAATATTATTCTTTCTATTGAAAATAAATTTTGATAAATTTAATTTATCAATTAAATCATATTTAATAAATTTAGTATATGTAATTTCTTGCATATTAAAAAAATCTAACGGCAAAATTAATTCTCGATTTGTGATTATTGAATTCTTTTCATTCTTTACTCTAAGAAAATTAAATAAATTTATGTAGACTTCAAAGCCATTATTTTTTAATGTATTGGCAAAAGCAATCTGAAATATCTGATTGGCAAATCCACCAAGAACATCAACAACAGCGATCTTTTTATTTAAATACATATTATTTATTTATCATTTTAGTAGTTTTGAATATGACTTATCTATTTTGATTTTCCAATAATGTATGGGGAGTCTTCAATTTGTTTCTTATAGTAAACATCTTGTTTATCGCTCTCTTGTTTTTCAGCTATGCAAGCAAATCTCTTATTTATTACATTATAGTTTTCATACTTATAGCAATTAGAATTTACTATATTTTGGAATCCAACCATTCTTAACCAACTAATGATAGCTTTTGAAGATGGCAGATGGGTTATGGTTGTAGTTCCTCTATATGTTGTTGGGTAAAGTATTTCAACTGCATTTTTATTTAACAGTTGTCTTTTTCTTGTAGTGGCGCTTTCTAAAACTAATATGCCTCCAAAGTTGAGCTTTTCATATAACTTTTGAAGAAATCTTAATTGCTCTGGATTGTGGTATAAAACTCCAGTAAAGTAAATCAAATCAAATTTTCCTAATTTTTCGAAAAAATGTGGCTCAAGGTACATAAAATTTTCTTCAATAAATTTATGGTTTACTTTTAGATTTTTTAGCCATTGAAGATTTTTCTCAGTTTTATCCGGTAAATCAAAAATTACTATTTCACTTGGATTAAGTCCCTGAAGCCTAAAGGTGTCTATCCCGTCTCTAGGTCCAATTTCTAAAAATCTTTTCCCTTTAAAATATTCATCAGTATATCTGTTAATTAATTCATCAAAAAGATACTTTCTATAGGGCAATTGTTCATTTGCTTTTTCAAATTTAATAAGTTTATTTTTTACCTTTAATAAATTCCAAATAATAGTGTTAAGCATTCCTCAATGCTAGTTATCTTTATTTAATATCATTGTTTTTTAGTAAAAATACTAACATTAAAACATGGGTATTACTTTTTCAGCTGTCACATTTACTAATTTTGGCTATAAAGATTTCACCCATAATCTTCTTAAATCAATAAGTAAAAATAAAGTTAATCTTAACCCAAATGTATTTGCCTTAGATGTAGAAACCTATGATTACTTTAAGAAATTTCATCAAAATGTGACTCTTCACGACAACCAAACCAGTCAAAAAGAATTTGTTAATCAAAAATCTGAAAATTTTGGAGATATGATGATGAACAAGTTTGAGATAATTTATAAAAGTTTACAAAATTTTGACTACGTACTTTATATTGATGGTGATATTGTTATCAAGAAAGACATTACAGAAACTTTATTTAAATTTATCCAACATAAAGATATATTATTTCAAGATGATAAGAGACCTTCTAAGCCAAATATGATTAACCTTTGCGCGGGCTTTATGCTTATTAAATCAAATAAAAAAATGTTAAAGTTTTTTAACCCCCAAAATATACCTCTTGATAAATTTAATAAACTTACTACTCATGATCAAACTTACATAAATAAAAGTAGGGCAAAATTTAACTATAATGTCCTGCCCCTTAATCATTTTCCGAATGGACCACATTATTACTCACAGAAGAGTGTCCCTGAGCCTTACATAATACACTTTAATTATTTACTTGGAATGGAAAAAAAAGCAAAGATGCAGGAGTACGGAGAGTGGTACATTTAATTTTATAAAGAGTTATCGTCTAAGTCTTTTAACCAATGCTGCTTCAATTCATAAAGCTGGTAAGACTCTTTTGCCTTCCAAGTTAATTTACCGTTAAAATCGACTCCTAACAAACGATAGTTAAAATTATCATTTTGATCTTTTTTCTTAAAAAGAATATCTGTTTTGTTGGTGATTTCTGACCAAGAAAGATCTTTTTTCATATGTTCTTTATGAATATTTTTAATTGCTTTTGTAAAGGGACCACCAGCGGTTAGCTTGATAAGATCTTCGGCATTTGTTAGATAATTTGGATAAAGATTTTTGTTAATATTATCAGTCACAATTTCAATAACTTCTTTTAGTATTGGATGTTCTTTTTTAAAAAATAAGGCCCATTGAACAAAATTATCTTGATTATTTTCTGCAGAAATTATTGCTTCATCTCCTTCATTGATTATTTCATCAAGTGGGAAATTTATACTTGAATCAATGTCTACATATATGCCCCCATTTTTAAAGAGAATTAAATATCTCCAAAAATCTACTTTTGGGACTATGTGCTCTAGAGAGTTAAAAGCTTTTTTAATGTCATCATTAAAGTTTGCGTTAACATAATCTTCTATTTGTGAATCTGTATAAATAACATGATCATAATTTGGATTATTCTTAATAAGCCTTTTAACAGCCTTATCTACTTTGGGGGGGAGGTTTTGTGAAAACCACGATCTATAAATTACTTTAGGTATCATTTTATGTAATTATATGAAACAATAATTGTTAAATTATAAAAAATTAAAAAATTAATCTATTTATTTGAATCCCTTAAATTTTGAAATTCTTTTAAGATACTGGAAAACTTTTATAGATAAAAAATTTGATTTAATTATAAGAACAATCACCTTTTTGAATTTAATCTTAAATTCTTTCATTTTGACAATGTAAAAAAGTGGGTTCAGATATCTCAATAATTCAAAAACTAAAGGAAGAAAATAATCCATTAACAAATAAAGAAATTTTGTACTTTTCTTCTCATTTTTAATGTATTTTATTTTTATATGAAGAGATAGAAGAATTAGTACCTCTAAAAATCTAGGGTAGTGAAGCTTCAGTGAAGTATTGCCTAGTTTAAATCTGTAGTGATAATGAGTGAAATCTATATTATTAAATGCAGGATACCCGTATAGAAAATCTTGGTAACGAGCATCTTGAATTGGAACACCCAGGTTTCTAACAAGCAATTTACCAATCGCGACATCGTCATTTAAAGAAAAATCATACTGATTTTTATTATCTATTAATTTTTGTACTACATCTCTTGAAAAGAAACACCCCGCACCTGAAAGAAATAATAATTTATCTTCTTCTGGAACCTCATAGTGAGGAAATGTATGAGTTACACCACTATAAAAATTTATCATTTTTTTATCATCTAAAAAATTGATTAAATTATCAATATTTAGATATATAGTGGTGGTACATCTAAAAACAACATCGAATTCTATATTTTCTAATATCCACTCAAAAGCTTTTAAACCTTTTTCATTTACAAATTCTTGAGAAGAAGGGATATTTAACTTTAAAATATTTTTTTTAAATGAATCTTTTGTTTCCCCACCTTGATAGAAAATTGTTCTAACCCTTTTATCTTTTCCCCATGTTCTTTTTAAAAAAGGGACAATCGTACTTGATGGATATTGATTAGAGTTAGCAACTAATATTAAAATCTTCAATATTTATCTTTTAAGATTTAGATAGCAAGGTTTGTTATTATAAAGAATCTCATTAAGGTCAATTTCTTCGGGTAAGTTTGGTTTGTATATTTTTATATTTTCAAAAGCAGAAAAGACTTCCTCATCATCTGTTGCATAGTGTGAAAAGCCCAACGCACCGTAATCTTGATCCCTACCACTCCCTACAATCTTTACAGGTATATTCTCCTTGTTAACTAAATTTCTAATAAACTCAAATGGTCGGTATAAGATAAAAGGAGTAATTGAATAAATTATTGGGATTTTTCCCTCCATGGCTAAACCTGTAGCAAGTCCAACAATTAATTGTTCAGCTGCACCAGGATTAAAAAATCTATCAGGATACCTATCTCTGATTTTATCAAAAACTCCGAATCCAACATCTCCAACAATCACATAAATATCAGTATTTTTTTCCATTTCATTGTAAAGAAGATTTGCAAACGTGTTTCTCATAATGATTCTATTGCTTTCTGGTACTGATCTTCTGATAGATTTTGATAATGTGCTGATAATCCAGTTAGTCCAAATTTTTCTACGGAAGTCTTAAGAAAATTAATATCTGGATAAAAGGATTTTAATCTTTTCTCTAAATAATCTAAATCAACTGAATCATAAGCAGCCCAACCATTTGCGTTGACAAAAATATTAATATTCGATAAATTATTTTCATTTATGAATTTTAAAGCTTCCCAAATTGAGCCTTCAGAACACTCACCATCTGAGATCATACAATTTACTACCCTATCTTTATTTGCTAAAGCTCTTCCAACAGCTACTGTTAAACCCATACCTAGGCTTCCAGTTGAGCAATGAACTTTTTTTGATTCATCTCTTTTTGGATGCTCTCCCATTTCTGTTAATAATTCTTCTGCATCAAACCCAAAATATTTTTCTAGTACTACATAAAGTGCTACAGCAGAATGACCATTAGATAATATAAATATATCCTCTTCATCCATTTTTGAATATATTTCATCTATAGCTTCAATAGATGAAAAATAACTCCCAAGGTGGTGAAGTTGGTTTTTATATGATATATCGAGTAGTCTTTTGATTAATTTTTTATCCATACTCAAAATAAATGATACTATATTTTTTAATACACACTCTTAATATTTAGCCTTTTATAAAAGTTTTATTTATCGTTAGTATTATTTAATAGATAGGAGAAAATGTGAAAACCATTATTTTGGCTGGTGGGCTTGGAAGTCGTATGCGTGAGGAAACTGAGTTCAAACCTAAGCCAATGGTAGAGATAGGAGGTAAACCTATCCTATGGCATATAATGATGAACTATAAGCACTACAATCAAAATGAATTCTTGGTTTGTATGGGCTATAAAAAAGAATCTATTATAAAATATTTTCTAGACTTTGATTTGATAGATGAAGATTTGGAAATCTCCTTAGGTAGCAAGAATACATTTAACTTTTCAGATAATAAAAAAGAATTAGCAAATGTAAAAGTTTTTCTCTCTGACACAGGAGAAAAAACAAATACTGGTGAAAGAATAAGAAGAGTTAAAAAATATTTTTCTAAAGGAGAAACATTTATGATGACTTATGGAGATGGTCTAAGTGATGTGAACATTAGCGAACTAATTAACTTTCATAATAGTCATGAGGGTATTGCTTCTTTTACGATGACAAAGCCTCAATCAAGGTTCGGAGTTATTGAGACCGATAAAAATAACCTTGTAACAAGCTTTGATGAAAAAGGTGAAATAGAGAACAATATAAATTGTGGATTTATGATTTTAGATTATGAAGTATTTGACTACATTCAAGAAAATGATAATTTCGAACAACAAACACTGAAAAAACTTGCGCAAGATAAAAAACTTTATGCGTATTCACATGCAGGTTACTTTCAACCTATGGATACATACAGAGAATATAAATATCTAAATTCTTTATGGGATGCAGGTAAAGCTCCTTGGAAAGTTTGGAATGGATAAATTTTCTTTTTTTAAAGAAAAAAAAGTACTTGTCACCGGATCATCAGGACTTTTAGGAAGCTGGTTAATTGAAGAATTAATCAACAATGATGCTTTAGTTACTGGTGTATCTATTGATGATTCAAAAGATGAACTTTTAATTAATAAAGGTATTAAAAATAATATTGATACTCACTATGTTAATATTTCTGATTTTGATGAAATAGAAAATATAATGAGCTCTGCAGATTTTGATATTGTTTTTCATCTTGCTGCACAAACACAAGTTATAGAGGCAAGAGAAAATCCACTCGAAACCCTTAAGTCAAACGTACAAGGAACATGGAATGTATTAGAAAATTGCAGAAGATTAAATTTACCATTAGTCTGTGCTTCTTCTGATAAGGCATACGGGGTCTCAGAAAATTTACCTTATCTAGAATCACACCCTTTGAGTGGAGAGTTTCCATACGAAGTATCTAAATCTAGTAGCGACTTAATTACGACTATGTATCAAACAACATATGGATTAAAAGTAGCAACTTTAAGATGTGGAAATATTTTTGGGGGTGGAGACTTTAATTGGGACAGACTCATACCTGGAATAATAAAAACTCTTATTGAAAATGATATTCCAGTACTTAGAACACAGGGAGATTTTATAAGAGAATGGGTTTACGTAAAAGATGTTGTTAATGCGTACCTTGAAGTTGGTAAAGCAGTAGTTCAAGAAAGAAATAATTTCGTAGCATACAATTTCTCATCTGGTGATATAAAAAATGTAATGGAGATATATGAATTAATTTCAATAATTTTAAAAGGAGACATAGTGAAACCAAAGATACTTTTAGATTCTGAATTTGAAATTAAAAATCAAAGGCTAGATTCATCTTTAATCAAAAGTGACTTGAATATTTCTAGCAAATTTAATCTTAATGAATCTTTAAATGAAACAATAGCCTGGTATAAAAAATATTTATCTAATTGAATTTAGAAGCTTAAGATTTTTGCAATATTCTAATTAAAGTATCTGATATATAATCAATTTCGTTTGAACTAAGCCCCACTCCGCTTGGTAAATTAAGCGCATTTTCTGCAATAATTTTTGAGTTTTTATTTTCTTCATATTTCTTTTCCCAGATTGGATACTGACTTATTGATGGAAATACTGGTCTGGTGTCTATTTGTGCTTCTCTCAGTTCTTGAGCTAGTTCATCTCTTTTTATGTCTAAATGAGGATTTAAAAGTAAACTTGTCATCCAATAAATACTCTCTGTATTCTCACCGGCTTCATTCAAAGTAATATTATCTAGACTTGATAAATTATTTCTGTATCGTTGATAATTTCTCTTCTTTGCCTCAATTAATAAATCAATGTTTTCTAGTTGCCCTAATCCAAAAGCAGCTTGAAGATTTGACATTTTAAATTTGTACCCTAGTTCATCAATCCAAAAGGTTCCTGGCGTCCTGCCGTGATCCCATAATTTCTTGAATTTAGAAAATAAATCCTCGTTGTCTGTTACGACCATACCACCTTCTCCTGTAACTAATAATTTAGCCCCTTGGAAACTAAAGCACCCAAAATCTCCAAAAGATCCCACTTTCTTATCGTCGTACGTTGCTCCTATTGCAGGAGCGGCATCTTCAATAACTTTTAAATTATGTTTTTTTGCAAATTCCATTATTGTTTTCATGTCAGAGGGGTTTCCATATAGGTGTACAGGCATAATTGCTTTAGTTCTTTCTGTTAATAAATTTTCAAGATGTTGGGTATCTAAACACCACGTTTTTAAATCTACATCAGCAAATACAGGTGTTGCACCTGTGTATCTTACAGCACTAGCAGTTGCTACCCAAGTTAACTCAGGAAGAATCACCTCATCACCTTTTTCTATTCCACAAGCAAGCAAAGAAAGGAAAAGTGCTCCTGTGCACGATGATGTACTTAAAGCATATTTTGAACCAATAAAATCTGAAAAATTTGCTTCGAATTTATCAAGATACTTTGACCACTCTGTATTCCAACCATTATTTACTGCATCATGCGTATAGATATTTTCAAAATGAGAAACTAGTGGTCCTGCTGTGAGAATTAATTCTTTCGGTTTTTTATACGGCTCCTCTTGATGTGAATATTCTTTCCCTGGTAAATAATCTATATTCGTAGCTAGTAAAATAGTCTGACACCAAATAGTTATTGCGCTTATAGCAGTATTAAACTCCTCTTTTGAGATATTGTCTAACAAGTTGAATTCATCAATAATAATCCTTGAAGAATCATCTTTGTTTAATTGTAAAACTAAACCTCCAGATAAATCTGTGTATTTGCTGACATACTTAAATTTAAGAACGCTATCATCACTTAAGTATTTTTCATTGACTTGCTCGTTGTTAATATTTCCTATGCCAATAGGTACTAGGTATTCGTTATTTTTATTGTCTAATTTGATTGAGGTTAAGAGAAGCTCGGTATCATCTTCTATTTTCTTAATAAAAACAAAGTTTTTGTGAATATTTTTAATGAAATTAAATGGCATACTCGGTAATTTTAATTCAATATATATATTTAATGTAATTATAAAAATAATAATTTTTAAATAAAATTTAGATGAAATCATTCTTATAAGATTGTTATAATGTTTGAAAATGGATAGCGCAACTATATTCGTCTGTGGTTCTTATGAATTAATTACTCTAATTGGAAATGTGGTAGTTAAATCATCAAATAATGTTATTTTCTTGAGTTGCGAAAAGCCACTAAAAGATACTTTTAAAGAAATTAAAATTCATCATGTAAAAAGTCAAAAAGAATGTGAAGAGTTTATTGTGAAAAAATTAGAATCACAAAATAACTTCCTGGTTTCAAGTTACTGGCCATGGAAATTTAGTAAAGATATAATACAAAATTTTAAAGCCCAATCCCTCAACTTTCATCCTTCACCACTTCCAAAAGATCGGGGTTGGTTTCCACATGTTCATCAAATTAGAAAGAATGAGCCTTCTGGTGTCACTCTTCATGTAATTGATGAAGAGCTTGATAAAGGTGATATTTGGACACAAAAAAAAGTTAAATTACCTTACCCAATAACATCAGGAACTGCACACGAACTTCTAAAGAAAGAAATTGTTAATATTTTTAATGAAAATTGGATGAAAATATTAAATTCTAAAATAATCCCAACAAAACAAGAAGTAGGAGGAAATTTTTATTCTAAATTTTTATTAGAGACACCTGAGATTGTAAAAATAAAAGAAGGTTCAACAGAAGACATCTTAATTAGAAAAATAGCCAGTAGAAATTTTAATAATAAATCATACATTAAATTGAAAATTGATGAAGCTGAGGAAAAATTCATACATATTAATTTTTCAGATGAAGGTGAAATAGATTAAGATTTATAACATCTATTTTATTTTTTATAACTATGTAAATCTATAAATTCTTTTGTCTGATTAAAAATGAAATCTAACATTGACTTATCTATACCTGGATAAACTCCTAACCAAAATGAATTCTCCATTACACAGTCTGCATTTGGTAAACTCTTTTCAGATTTTATATTTTTATTTATATACGCGGGCTGTTTAAGAATATTTCCAGCAAACAATAGTCTTGTACCAATATTTTTTTCTGCATAAAATTTTAAAAGCTCAAGTCTAGAAAAATTTGCATTTTTATTAATAGTAAGAGGAAACCCAAACCAGCTGGGCTGACTATTTTCATGCCATATTGGTAGATCAAATTCTTCAAACTCCTTAAATTTAGTATAAATGTAATCAAAATTCTCGATTCTTTTATAAATAAATTCATCAATTTTTTCTATTTGAGATACTCCAATTGCTGCTTGCATATCGCTAGCTTTTAAATTGTATCCAACGTGTGAATAGATGTACTTATGATCATACCCTTGTGGCAACTCTCCTAATTGCCAGTCAAATCTTTTTTTACAAGTATTATCTTCTCCTGGTGGGCAATAACAATCTCTACCCCAATCACGGAGTGATTCTATTATTTTTTTAAGTTTTGTATTATTTGTTAATACTGCTCCTCCCTCACCAGTTGTAATATGATGTGCTGGATAAAAAGAAAGTGTTGCAACATCTCCGAATGTACCAACAAGCTTATTTTCATATTTAGAACCAAAAGCATCGCACATGTCTTCCATCAGGAACAAATCATACTTCTCACATAAGGCAACTATTTCATTTAGGTTGAAGGGATTTCCTAATGTGTGAGCTAAAACAATTCCCTTTGTTTTGCTATTTATATTTTCTTCAATTAATCGTGGATTGATATTATAAGATCCCATTTCAACATCCACTAAAACTGGTGTTAAATTATTTTGAATTATTGGGTTTAGTGTTGTTGGAAAGTTAACTGCTGACGTTATAATTTCATCACCTTCATCAAGTTTATAAAATTCTTTTAAAGCAGTAACTGCTAGTAAATTTGCAGAGGAGCCACTGTTAACAAATAAAGCATGTCTAATTTCTGTTTTTTCTCTTAATTTTTTTTCGAATGCATTTGTATAGTCTCCTGCTGTCAACCACATATCAAGACTAGATCTTATTAAGTTTTCTAAGTCATTTGCATCCAACACTTTTCCTGAAACTGGAATTTTTGATATAAATGGCACAAAAGAAGATTCTAAATTATCTTTTTCAAAATAAGTTTTTGAAAGCTCAATAATTTTATTTATGATTTCTGATTTTTCCATATATCTAATACTAAAGAATTAACTGTACTAAAAACAATTCCAGAGAGACTATTTTTTACTTAAATGACTTATCAGAAACGTATAAAAGAACTACTGAAAATAATAGATAAAGAATAATTGCAAATCGTGAATATCCATAGACCCTGTAAACCAAATAAACTGTTGAAATTGATACTAAGTTAATAAGAAAATAATAATTAACTTTTAAGTAATGAGTTAAATATACTTCTGAGAAAATACGGAAAAAATAAAGCAAAGCTATAACTAATAAAGAAACTGAAAGTGCAATTAAAAGATAGACTAGTTCAATGTTTATATCACTTAAGCTTTTAAAACGATAGATATCATCCAGCAGTTGAACTATGTCAATATCTCTACTAGCTATTATCACAAGGTAATTCAAAATAATTAAACCAGTTATTCTGAAAATTATTTTAATCATTTAGATTCAATCATATAAGAATATTTATTCTTTATAGGCAACTTTAAAAAAATTATCTTCATCTATATAAACATCATCTCTTGCCATACTGCATTTTAGATTTATCCAACACTGGTCGCCTTCATCAGGAATGACCCAATTTTTATTAAATTCAACATATTCCGCATGAACTCTTGGGTCAAATAAATTAAGATTATTATAAGTAAAAAAAGAATTGTAAGAATTAATCCTTACCAAAAGAGCTACAGATATAAATACAAATATAAAAATAAAATTCTTACTCATATTTAATTTTAGCTCAGTGGTAAATAGTCCTATTAATGAAATAGACACCATCATAAAACCCATTGCATACCTTGGAATTGGTCCAAAAAGTATTAAATACATTAAATTAGAAATTATAAACAATATAAAGACTAGCTTCATGTTATTCCTTTCAAAATTAAACATTAGTTTTTTGAAAATTAAAATAAATAATATTGAAATTAGAAAATTTGTTGATACATTCATATAAAATTCATACTCTGAAAATTTCCTAAACCAATTTGTAAAACTTGTTCCCCATTCATAGTTGAAACTTGAAGCTTTAGATATTAATTCATAACTTTCTGTAGAATTCTCAACATACCAACCAAAAGAATTAACACAAGTTGAATTTAATGGAAATATAAAACACCCGGTCATCAAAAATGTTTTTAAAGTCCATAATAATCCAAATAATATAACTGGAAAGTGGATGAATAGTATGTTTTTAAAAATGAAAATTTTTTCTTTTAAAGTATATAAAACAAAGATTAAATAAAAAACAAAAACTAGAACACCACTAAGTTTTATTGCAATGATTGAAAAAGTTAAAATCGACAAATATAGTAAATCTATATCACTAACCATCCTCTTTTTAATATAAATGAATATATAGGTGCAGGTAAGAAAAAATAATACTGCAAGTGCCGTGTCTTGTTTTCCGATTCCCTGAATGTAAATAAAACCATTTCTACCCCCACCAAGACCAAAATTATCTAAAAAAGAAAAAATAATAATTAAAATAGAAATATTTCTTAACTCTTTGTTGTTTTTATTAAAAATATTTTCAGTAATGAAAACATATAAAAAGTGTATAAAAATTAAATTAAGAAAATGTAAATAAATAAAAAGTGAGTCAAACCACAAAACAGATGATACATACTCATATAACGATGACATACCAAAAGCCCAAAAGATGTTTACAAAACCTATGATTAGGTTAGATTCTCTTATCCAGTTCTGATTGTTTAAGTGATAATATCCGGCATCATAATGAAACAAGATATCATAGGTACTTATTAATAGAATTAAGGGTATACCAACATAGCAAAATATATTTTGAACTGTAAAGAAATTAGAAATATTAATATGTTTTAAGTTTGGCAAAAGGAATAATAGCATTATTAGTATTACAAAATTGCTTTTTAAGGGAAGGAAAAAATTTATAACAAAAAGTAGATTTGCACTCAATAAAATTCCAAAAACAGGATAGAAGACATTTTGTTTATTTAAAAAGATTTTTTGTTTTAAATTTACTTCTCCATTTAAAAATTTTGAAAAAATTATACTGCTTGAACGTCCCAGTAAGTAAAAATATAAAAATAGAAATGAATAACTCACAAAAAGTTCTAAGTGTCTGAAAAAAATTTCTGTCAACATTTATCTGTATATAATATCTTAAAATTAAAGTTGAAAATGTTTTTTTATTATTTATTTAAAGACAACACCGTACCTAGGTCCATGTATTGAAAAATTCATATCAAGTATGCGTTGTAATTTATTTACATTAATATTGCTATCGTTGTCTCTTGAAAAAGTAAGTTCTAAAAAAATTTGAAAGATTTTAAATACGATTCATTTATAATAATAAAAATAATAGATTTTTTAACTTTTTTGCTTAACGTGGTTATCTTAGCAAAAATATTGTGTAGCCATATATTTCTTTTTGCTGAATATTTTTTTCCTTGGGTAAACAATATAAATTTATCCAGCAGCTACTCCCATTAATAGGAGTAACTCCCCACCCAGATAAATTGGAAACATATTTAATTTCATTTGAAGCTAATTCAATATTCCTGAATGGATCTGAAAAAAAATTTTGATAGCTTTCTAGTCTGTTGAGCGTAAATATACTTATAAAAATTATCAACGCAACAGAGGTTTTATACAAAATATTAGGAATAACAAATCTATTTTTGTAATTTTCAATATCTATAAAAATTAAACAAACGGTGATCAAAAATAATCCTATTGCAAATCTTGTACTTGGTGCAGATAACATCCAAATTAAAAAGCAGAAAATAATATAACTACTTGAGGCTACTTTTTTCTTTTTATATCTTTTTCTAGCTACTTTTTTAAAATATACTCTTTTAAAAAGAATGAGAAACATAAAAGTAAGGGAAAAGTTTTTAATAGGATTAATATTTGTGTCTTTCATGCTCCAGTTTTTAAACCAAAGTGATATGTTATCTCCTAGGTTATAAGCCATATGAAAGGTATTTAAGTCATTGCTTTCAAGGGATGCTAGTCCATATTCGTACCAACTTAATGAGTCGATACAAGAAACTTCTACAGGGTAGATCATGCAACCAGAAGTCATAATATTTTTAATCGTCCAAATAGTAAAAAGAAAGATAGCTGGTGATAGATACATGAAAATGTTTACTAGTTTCACCCCATTTAAAAATGATTGTACCAAATAATATAGAAAAATAAATAGCATAACGAATCCAAATATTCTTAACTGGATAGAAAATAATATTATTAAAGATGCGTAAAGTATATTTAGAGGATTAAATTCTTCATTGATTACCTGATTAATTATAAATATACTTCCAAAGAAAAAAAGTACTGCAAAGGCTGTGTCCTGCTTCATGACAGCATCTATATCTATAAATCCATTTCTCCCCCCGCCAAACCCAAAATTATCAAGTATTCCCATTAAAATAATTGATAAGCTGGTGTACTTTAAAAAATTATTTTCATATAAAAATATATTATTTATTAGAAAAGTGAAAAAGAAGGTAATAAAAATTAAGCTCACAAAATGAAGTAGAATAAAATTGTTCTCCATCCAGAAATTTGCACCAATAAATTCTGAAATTGAAGAGTACCCATACCTTGAATGAAGATTTGAAATACCTATAACGGTTCTACTGCTTTTTATCCAAAATTGAGAATTAAGTTGATATAAACCTGCATCTTGTGCAAAGTTAATACTGTAAATACTTAAGAATAGAAGCAAAGGTATACAGATTGTGTTTGTGATAAATAATTTAGTATTTTTGACATTTATTTTTTCAAACGTATTCATAAAAATTAAGAATAAAAACAAAATTTTAAAAATTATACTGTCGATTGGAATAAGAAAATTTCCAATTAAGGAAATATTTCCAATAATAAATAATCCTAACAATGGGTAAATAAATAGTAGATTAAGATTAAGAATTTTAATTGTGTCTAAATTGATTTTATTTTTCATAATTTTTTTGATTAATACTGCGGAACCCCTGCCTATAAGGGTTACTCCTCCATTGAATAAGAAATAGATAACGATGTTCATTTTTGAATTATATTAAAGATAACCCAAAAACTCTGTATTTAATAAATATTCTTATTCAATTATAAAGATGGATAACATCTGTATTTCTTATTATAAATTTTAAAAAAATAAATTAATTACGCTAATCTTTAATTATCTTGAATGAAAATATTTTTAATAATGGGTGTGGAGAAAATTTAACCGGTGTTGAAGAAGCAGTCATTCCAGATGGTTCAGATTTTGTATTTATAAATGATCCTGCTTATGACGCATTAACATTATATGATTTAGATGGGAATATTGTAAATGTTAATTCGTGGCAGGAATGTATGCATTACACAAAAGGTGGATGGGGCATTTCCCCTCCAGAAACCTTGGATTACACTTTTCTATATATACCTTTAGTTATTACATGTATATTATTAATAAGTTATTATTTCCTTAAAAGAAGTGGAATAACAAAGGACACTGTTTTAGATATCACCAATAACCTTAAAAATAACTTTTCAGCTTTAACTGATAATCCCAAAATAACTACTTTATTTATTCTTCCAATATTCTTTATACAGAACATTTATATTTATGATTATGTAAAAACTAGGGCCACAAAATTAAATCCTTTTGTTGATGAATATATTTCAATTACTTCAAACGTAGAATTTTTTAAGAATTTAGATTTTAATGCTGGGTCAGCATGGGGAGGTAGCTATAGTGTTTATCTTACATCAGGGCCAATTTCAGCTGTTGGGAGTGTTTTTGGCTGGAATCTGAGTAATAATTTTGATATTGCAAGAGTTTCTAATTTCTACTGGATTTATCTTTTACAATTAATCTTCTGCTTTATTTTTTACAAAATATATGACTTAAATAATGCATTTATGTTTGTATCAACCGGAGTTTTTTTATTATTAATTCCTTGGTGGATAGGACCACTTTATTCTCTGGGTGAAGTAGCTTCCACTTTACTCTTTGTAAATAGTATTTATCTTTTTAACTGGAATAGGAAGGTTTCAATGATCTTGTTTAGCGTATCAATATTCTTTGGAAAACTTCTACTAATTATTCCTTTTGGTGCATTCTATTTAACATACTTTTATATGAATAAAAATCTAAAAAAAGCAGCAAAAGACTCTTTATTTTTTTTGATTCCCTTGATAATTTGGTTACAACTAGTTTTATTTAACTATGAAGACGGAACTATTACCGATTATTTAATAAAGATGTATGAACTCATTACTAATCATCAGAGTTCTGGCGTCGATACATTCTCGAGTTTTTCTTTTGGCAATATTTTAGGTAATGTAAATCAATCCGAATACTCACAATGGAATAGGTATGATATTTTCAGACTTTTATATTTTCCTATTATTTTTGTTTTTTTAGTATTAAAAAACAAAAAGGCTATTGAAAAAACTTTTGGAAACATTGTAGTTCCATTATTATGTTCTATTTCTCTAACTTATGTTTGGTTTTGGCTTTTAAGTGAAACTAAATGGATTCGTTACTCACAACACTTTACTGTAATAATAATTATTTCCATACTTATTTTTTTTAGTTCAGGCCATATCAGAAATAAAGTTGATTTAATCCTTACTGTTATATCTTTGGGTTTATTAATGGATGAGACAAAACAGCTTCTAACTCCACTTATTATTTCTAGTATTTTAATTATTTTAATTAATAGTGAAGATTTACGAATCAAATATTCTAAAGTTATCGTTTTCTGTATACTTTCAGCTAATTTTATTTTTCCATATTATGAAAATCAAAATAAACCTGCATTGGATTTTGTGATTGCTGAATGTAATGAAACCCTGCTAGATGATAACTGTAAAAATATCTACTTTAATGAGTAGGTCTTTAATCAAGAAAGAAAATTTAATATTGTTTTAACAATAAACTCCTGATGTTTTCTTTTTATATGCGGCCCAATTGGTATATATAAACCATCTGTACCAAGTTGTTCTGCGATAGGTAACAAGTCTTCTTTAGGTTTAAACTTCTCGGGTAATGCATCTTGTAAATGTAGTGGCCAAAAAAAAGGTCTTGTCTCAATTCCCTTGATTCTTAGTTCCTGCATTAGCTTATCCCTTATATTTTCCTTCTTAAGTAAAATTCCAAAAACCCAATAGTGGTTTTCAGATGAATTAATACTTTCTAATGGAGTTTGTATAATATCTGCGTGATCTGCAAAAAGTTTTTGATAATAAGCACCTTGTTTTTGTTTATTTTTAATTGTTTTATTTAATTGTTTTATTTGAGAAATACCTAATGCAGCTTGAAGTCCACTCATACGATAATTCCAATATAAATTTTTAGAATTAAATCTTTGCTCATTTGAAAAATCAAGATTTCTCATCTGCTTTGCATTTTTGTCATATTCATCATTGTTAGTAAGTAAGGCTCCTCCTTCTCCAGTTGTTATGTGTTTATTTGCATAAAAACTTAAAGTAGAAATATCCCCAAAAGATCCACATAGTTGTCCATTCTCTTTCTGTCCGTGTGCTTCAGCAGCATCCTCAATCAATATAATTCCTTTAGATTTGCAAAATTTAGCTATTTCCTTAGCTTCTGATGTAAGGCCATAGGTATGAACCATTAGAACAGCTTTTGTTTTTTTAGTTACTTTTTCTTTTACTTGGTCTAATGACATATTCCATGTATCTGATTTGACGTCACAAAAAACTGGTTTTGCCTCAGATCTGATAACTGCAGACAAACAGGAAATAATAGTAAATGAAGGTAGGATTACTTCATCATCTTGATGTAGGTCAATTAATTGAAAGGCCATGTCTAATGCAACACTTCCATTGGATACAGCTGTTACGTTTTTTCTATTAAAAATTTTGGCTAAATTTTCTTCGAATTCCCTGACTATTGGACTGGTACCAGATATATTATTTTTGACTAAATTTATAAATACAGAGTAAATATCTGAAATCGAAAGTCTGGGTTTGAATACTTGTATCAACTTTAAAACCTTTTTTTATCAATTTCTTCTGAATAAGGTCCCTGCTTTACTTCAATAAACTTACAATCTGTACTCATCCTTAGTCCATGCCCACCTTTAAATAACGCGAGTATATCTCCTTCATATAATACGTCTGAGTGCAGTGGTTCTAAATCTTCTGAATAAATATCAACTATCATATGACCTTCAGTAAGAATTATTACTTCAGAAGTAGTCATAATTCTTCTTTCTTGTTGAAGATGGATATGTCTAAGTATTTCGGTATCTTTTTTTAAATTAAATTTAGCAATTTGCAAATCCTGGTTATGATCTGTAGCAAAGTATTTATCACCTTTCATGACATCTTTTTTTATTATCGATGCCAACAAGTTTCCATTTTTGTCTTCTATATTCATTTTCTTCTTATCCTTATAGCAACTTTAATATATGGTATTCCTCTTCTTATTAATTGAAAAATGTTTGAAGCTGTTTTTGAAGTTCCAAACATTCTTGTTTCACAAATATATCCAATTTCAATAATATCGACTTTATTTCGTATAAAATCTGAAACTAAAAAAATAAAATAATCTCCATAATTTGCATCAATAAATGACTCTTCCTTAAAATATTCTTTTTTACCTACAATAAATCCACTGGTAATGTCTGTCAGTGAAGTCTTGAAGAGAATTTTCAGAATTTTATTAAAAATAATTGAAAATATCATACCAAATACAGAATCATTGGAGTCATTGACATTTCTTATAGCATTAAATAAAGAAGTATTTTCCAGATCTTTAACTCCCTTGTAGCCACCACCATCAATAAAACGAGATCCAATAATCACTGAATTATTATTTTTTATTAAAACTTCTACTAAGTTTTTAACAGTTTTCGCTGGCATGGAACCATCGGCATCCATCCATAGAACATATTCATAAGTAGAGGAGTCTATTCCTTCCCAAATCGACATTGGTAAAGAAGGAGGTTTATCTCTTTGAATCAATTTTAAAAATTTAAATTCTTCGTTAAGGTTTTTAATTAATCCAATAGTATTATCTGTAGATCCGTCATCAACTATAATAATTTCAAATCTAGGAATTGATATTTTACTAATCTCACTAATTATTTGAGGTATTAGTTTTTTTAAATTTTCTGCTTCATTGATTGTGGGGAGAATTATCGACAGTCCTGAAATTTTACTCATTACTGAATATTAACATTCTTTTTATATCTTTAATATAAGGTTTTAATTGAAATTACAGGTTTTTCTTTTCAACTTTGACTAATAGTAAGTATCCAAAAAAATCAGAAAAACTTTTAGCAAATAATTCATTTATAAAAGAGCCAATATTCCAACTAAAAAATGAAAAAAATATACCAAAATTGATAAATTTAAAAACTTCTATTTTATCTTTTTTAAATTTGCTTTGATTCAAAAGTTCATAAGCTGACTTTTTACTAAATCTATTTATATGTTGCTGTTTGTAACTAACTTTTGAAAATTTATTCAGAATCAGAACCAATAATGTCATTGAGCTTCTAAAGTTCGGTGTTGTCATAAGTAAAACTCCTCCAGGTTTGAGCATATAATCTAAATCATCTAGAACTTTTAGATTTGCGTCATTATCTAAAAATTCAAGTAGCCCGATAACTGTAATAACATCAAAATGATTTTTATATCTTTTTGTATTAAAATTTTTATACTGAATAAATTCTCCTTTTTGTGAATATTTTTTATTTGCATAACTTATTTGATCATCTGAAATGTCAACTCCCACTGAGTTGGAATTGGTATACTTACCTATAAAAGTACCAGGTCCACATGCATAATCTAGATGAGTTAGATCATCATACACGTAGTTTTTGATTTTGTTAAAAGTTGTGTTATGCCAATTGCTTTGTATTCCCTTATTAGCGTTGATACCACTTTCAAGAATTTTATCGTAATATCCAACAGGAAGATTTTCTTCCCAAAATTGACTTTTACTCATTTAAATATCTTTATCTTTTATAAATACAGCAATTTCTTTATAAGGATCAAAAAAGAAGCTTAAATTTTCATCAGTGGTGTAGTTTTCAGTATTAATACTGAAATAATTTTTTTTATAATCCGATACCATGCAGTTAAATAATTTATTCTTAATAATTTCACCATTAATAATCATTCTATGAGAACATATTATTACATCTGGCTCTTCACAGTCATCCCTTTGGTAGCAAATTAATTCATCAATATTGTTATCTTTAATTCGATTAAGTTGAACTAATTCTTTTGTAATAAAATCTGCATAATGATTAGTTGGATGAACAATATAAGAAAAATTTGTTTTTTCTAGGTAATGAAGAATTAAAACGTAGTCAAGAGCTAACACAGTGAAGTCTTCCTCAAAATAAGAATCTAACTCTAAAGCTAAATTTTTAAGTGGATAATTTTCATAGAGATTATCAATATTACGAAGATTGTAAGATGATGACTGAAAAGAGGTTGTAAATAAACTTGCAGTAGCTATGAAAATTGATAGATAGATTAAATTTCTTATATTTCTAACATTTATTTGTCCTATGGCAATTGGAAAAAAGAACACAAAGAATAATAGATGGTGAGTAAAGCCATGAGAACCTAAGAAGTAAAACAATAATGAAGAAATTAAAAAAAGAGTATTTAAAGAATCATATCTTAAAAATTTATCAACTGAGAATATTCCCTTAATCCAAATTATAAAAACTAAGGTAATGTATAAAATTATAGATACATAAAGAAATATATTGTGTTCTAAATAACTTCTTAAAAATACCAGCGACTCAGCAAAAAAGTTAAATGTAGCTTCTGTGTATCCCAGTGGAATAGTTATAAATGTGGCAAAATAGATATCAAAAATATTTCTTGAAAAATAGATCAAAACAAATAGTAAGTGTAATGAAATGAAGCTTACGCCAAATATTAAAAGTTTCTGTAATAGTATTCTTTTATTATTTTTCTGTAACAATAAATATACCAAGAAAGGCATTAAAAATAATACCGTACCTTGATTTACTAAAGTTGAAAATGATAAACAAAGCGAGGATATTATAAGTGTTCGATTACTTTCTTGATCTTTTTCAAAAAAAAGATACGACAAAGAAATAAATAATAATGCGTATAACTCAGAGTATTCTAATGTTCCCCAAGTTATGCTCATCAATAAAACATACAACAAGGTGGCAAAGAAAGAAATTTTACTGCTATTGGTTTTTATTTTTAAAATGTAGAAAAGAATTATTGAAATAAAAAATAAGAGTAAATCGTTAAATAATTTGAAAAATATAAAGTTTCCATTAGAAATATTTGAAATAAAGTTATACATATAAAAGAACACTGGTCCCTTCGATTCCCACTGGGTTTCTAGTGGTAACTTTCCATTATTTATTTCTGATGAAGCTACTAAATACGAGTGGATGTCCCAATCTATGGTCTCGAAATTTAAATTTGTATTTTGTGTAATCATTAGAACTACTCCAATTAGAACTAATAAAAAGGGTTCTTGGAGGTTTGTATAGTCATTAATTTTTGCTGGATAACTCTTAAAGAAAAAACGATCAAATTGAATAACTAAAAAAATTGTTATAAAAATAATTCCCGCAGCAAGAAAACTTGCTGCCTTACTGCTGTTGGTTGAGTAATAAAAACAGACAACCGAAATAGAAAATAATATAAACTTACTGACTACACTGTATTTGGTAAATGTTTCAATCAGCAGACTAGTTTTAACTATTTTTAGAAGTCGCTTTTGTAAATGGGTAATTGTTTTCATCTTGTTTGATATTAGTATAAGTAAGTATATTTAAAATTATGAATAAAATGGAGGATAGTTGATTTGATTTACTTTTTAAAATCACTCTTGAAAGTTAGTAAAGAAAGGTTCTCTTCACTTCGTATCAGAAATATCCCTTTATCTTTAAAAAATTACTTCGTTAGATTAAAATTTTAATGATTCGAATTGAAGCTATACCAGAAATCTTTAGGAATTCAGAAATAATTGAATATCCAATTCATAATAAATCAGAAGGGATTGAACAAAAGTTTAGTGCTTATATTGATAGTAATAATACACCGAGGAGTAAACTTAAATATCTTCCTATTCAGTGGACAAATTATTTAATAAAAAATAACTATGGAAAAAATATTGAAGATCTCCAACTTTATTGTGATGACCTGATTAAAAACAATCCAAATGAAAGATATTTTACAGTTGTACAATATGACGGTGGACCTATTGTAAATTTAAACAACTGTGTAGTTTTTAGTAGCGGTGGCATGTTCGGAACTAAAAATAATGAAAATCTATCATTTATTCCCATCCCTCTTTTAACAGATCCTCATAAAAGAATTAGACCTAAAAAAAAGAAGTACAAAATAGGATACATTGGAAGAAATACTCATCCAATAAGAGGAAATCTGGAAGATTTGTTGTCAATAAATAATGAAAATTTAATAATAAATATACCTTCGGATGGTGTTTCAAAAAAAGATTCAAAAAAATTCAAAGATGTTTTATCAAAATCAATTTTCAGCCTATGTCCAAGAGGATTTGGTCCAGCATCATTTAGGCTGTATGAAAGTTTAGAATTTGGATCCATACCTATTTATGTTTCTGACGATTTTCACCTTCCTTATAGAGATATAATTGATTGGGAAAAACTATGTCTTTTAATTAAATTAGATGAAATAAATACCATTGAAAAAAAAGTCAATGATTTAATAAACTCTAGAAAGTTTCTTGAAATGATTAATTACGGAGAATTCTGCCATAAAAATTATTTTAATTTTGAATATACTATTAGTAATATAATTTCCGAAGTTGAAAAATTTTAAAACTATAATGTAATTCAATATAAAAATGTTTAGTTTTAAAAATTTATCAAATAGCTTCAGAAAATTTATACAACTTTCTTCACAAGTTCTAGTGAAGAAGAAAAAAATAAAAATTTTTTCTTCCATTATTTTAAAAAACTTGAATGCTTTTTTTGAGGTTATGATTGTAGTTCTTATAAGTTATATTCTAACTGATGAGTTACCAGATTCGGCAATAGTTGAGTATATAAATTTTGATTCAGTCAGTAAGTTACTGCCTTTAATTGTTTTAATTAGACTTGGAAGTAATTATCTTGATCATATTGTAATTGAAAAGCTACACATGGACGTTACTGTATCACAGAAGAAAATGGCTGCTACTAAACTATTTCAAAAAGAAAATCTCTCTTTTGCTTATATAAATTACAAAGTATCAGCAGAGTCAGGAGCAATAGCCTCTCTTTATAAAATATTTGTTTCATTTATAGGAACTGGTTTGCAATTAGGAGTTTTTGCAGTTTCAATAATGATACTTAACTATAAAATGGGTTTAATTATCTTTATATCCTATTTACTTTTACTTAAACCAATAAGTTTTTTATTACAGAAATTTAAAACTAACTCTGAGTTAAACAAACAACATGTAATAGATTTAGACAGAACGCTAGAAAGAATACTCAACAATTACTACCTAATTAAAATTGTTAAAAAAGAAAAAGCTGAGCTCGATAGGTTCAGTGATTCTTTAGACAATATGTTTAGAGTAGGACTACAAAACACTAGGTTATTTTTTGTTAGCCACAATATACTTACATCCACTGCTACCTTAATCATCACAATTCTATTGGTTCAGAATTTATTCGAAGTTAAGTTAACACTCGAAATTATTTTTTTACTAATTAGATCTGTTCAGTTTGTAAGTCAAATGACTGCTATCTATGCAAATCTTGTGTCTCAAAATGTTTTTATAAACTCTTATCTTGATGAATTAAATAAAAAAGAATTTAAAAAAGATGGTCAAATTCATATTCAGACAAAGCGTGATTCTAAAAATCTAATTGAATTAAAAAATATCTCTTTTCAATATGAGAATTCTAGTGAGTTGTTGTTTGATAATATAAAGTTTAATTTAGTTAGTGGTACACATAATTTAATAACTGGCCCTAATGGCTCTGGCAAAAGTACGCTGATAGGAATTATGTCTGGCATTTATAAACCTAGCAAGGGTGATGTTTTGATAAATACGGACAGGTTTGCATATGTTGGACCAGATCCACTAATTTTTTCAGATACATTAAGGAACAATCTAATTTATGCCCTAGATGAAGCAATTGATGACAGCTTATTACTTGAAAAACTAGAGAAATTTAAAATTTTTGAATCAGAAGAAGAGAAAAACCTTGATAGATTAGTTAGCTCAAAAACTCTTTCTTCTGGGCAAATGCAAAAAATATCATGTATAAGATCATTAGTTAGAAATCCAGATATTCTATTTTTAGATGAAGCTACTGCCAACTTAGATAAGGACAGTGTAAAAATTTTAAATAATGAACTAATAAATTTTAAAGGAACAATCCTAAACATTACACATAAACAAGAACATTTCTCTAATATAGATTCAATTTATATAATAAATGCAAAAAATTTAATAAAAAGTGAATAAGAAATTTTTGAAATTAACTTCTAAAAACTGAAAACTTTTTTAAATCTTTAGAGTGAACATGCAAATTAGCTAATTGATAAATTTTTGATTCACACTCAACAAAAGGTAATCTATTTTTAATAAATGGCTTAATTCTTTTTGAAGTAATTTCTGAACCAACTAAATGATGTTGGGGTGCTATTTTTTTTGTAAATTTTTTATTCGGCTTTAAATCTGTTCCGCCTAAATATTGCCCATAGGTAGCTGGGTCAAAAATGATATCTGAATCTGAATAAGGAAGTGATGGAATTATGTTAAAGAATTCAGGATTATCTTTGTAAAGTTCTCCAAGTAGAATCATCTCATTAGCTGGAATATAAGATGAATCATTTAAAGAATTTCTCTTAACTTTTTGATAGAGAGAATTACAAACAGTTTCAAAATTTGATAATCCAGAGATGTAAGAATAGCTGAAAATTAATTCGGATGTAGTCAATTGAGTTATATTAATTTTATCATCAAGAAATACAGAACTTAAAGCTGAAAAAGGTTTAAATATTATGACATCACAATCAAAATGCACAAATGAATTGAAGTTGAATTCTTTTGCTACGTTCAATAAATAAAATACTCTCAGTATTGAACTTAGCCATAAGTTATTTCCTTCATAATTTGTACTATTAAATAAATCCATATCTTTTATAGTTGTTGTGTAATCAGACTCAAAGTCATCAACATGTAAAAAATTAATATCTTTAATTTTTAAGTCTTTATCTGAACAAAAGTATATTTCGGCCTCTGTGTCAACTTTAATAATATTTTTAATACAGTAAGTTACGTACTCTGGCACATCTCCGATATAAAATAAAACATACTTCACTTAATTCAGTATAAATTTAGAAAAGTACAACTTTCGAATTTATATTATTAATTACTTAATGTGTAATGAAATTTGTTAAAGAGAAATGGAAGTTATTCAATCTTTATTAATTTTGTTATAATCTTATTGTGCAAGATGAACTAGTTAGTGTAATCATACCTTCTTTCAATAGATTTAAGTATTTAACCAACGCTATAGATAGTGTGCTTGGGCAATCATATAAAAGAGTTGAAATAATAGTAGTTAATGACGGCTCTACTGAACGAGAATATTATGACAATAAGTTTAAAAATCTTGCTACTTTTATAAATCTTGAGACAAATCAAAAAAAAATAAATGGGTTTGGACCTGGTGCAATAAGGAATTTTGGATGTAAAGTTGCTAGAGGTAAGTATTTAGCATTTCTTGATGATGATGACATCTGGCTTCCAGATAAACTTACACAACAAATTAATCATATGAGAGAACTAAATTGTCAGATGTCTTCTACTGATGGATATTTTGGTAAAGGTGAATATAATAAAGAAACATCATATGAAATCTACAATAAGGAAAAATTTTATAAAGTATTAAAAAAGAAGTATAAAAAAACAGACTTCTTAAAAAAAGGTAATTTCCCAGAGATTTGGAATTTAGAATTTTTAAAAATTCACAACTGCATGATTACTTCGAGTGTTGTAGTCGAAAAGACTATCTTTGACCTCCTTGGTGGCTTTAGGGGCATTCCTGGTGCAGAAGACTATGACTGTTGGTTAGGTCTGCTCCACCATACTTCTTCAGCTTATGTTGATGTTCCTCTTTTTTATTATGACAGTAACCACGGTGACGGGCAAGAGTATTAGTAGTTATTGGTGAGTTTTTTTATTAATTAATTCTTGAAAAAAGTTTCTATAACTTTGTTGAGAATTTTGAGAATCAACTAAGTAAGTATTGCTCTTATTTAAGTCTTTCAATAAATTAAAAGACTTGCTTTCATCAGCTGTGAAAAAATTAATATACTTTTCATTTTTTTTGACTATCTTGGTAAATTGGTCAAAATCTATATTTGAATTACTAAAGTGAGAAACGACTACGATATTTTTCTTTAAAAAATTTTTAGGTATTTTATTAAAATTTATTGGTGAAATGATCCAGATAATATCGGCCATTTTAATAGTGTTTGTGGATATTCCATTATTTTTCTTGTACCAATCATTTCTAAATAAAGAAAGTTTATCATTTCCATATCCTTCTGATAAATAAATTTTAATCCCAGGATTTTGATTAACTTTTATTTTAGCTATCCATTTTGATTTAAAATAAAAGATAAGATTTTCATTTTGGTGAAATAAGATAGAAAGAATAGATTGGTCTTGTCGATGATTGTCTCTATTACTTCCTCTAGGAGCTATACAATCTTTTACTTCAGATAGCTCTTTCCATTGTTTAGCAATATTCATAGAGAACTTGTTATCATAGTTAAACCCAACAAGTCCACCAGTTAAATTACTTTTTTTTAAATCTTTTGAGGAAGCTTTTATGTATTTTACAGTTTCTACATGAGTCCACTCTTCAACTTTCCCAGCACTATATGGTGAGTAGAATCCAATTGTCTGAAGAATAATTTTAATATTATTTAAGTTTCCATTTAGAATATTTCCAGCATCAAGCCATAAGACTAAACTTTTTTCCTTTAATAAAACTTCGTATATAATTGAACTTTTCCAGGCATAGGCTCCAAGTTTCATATGGCCATCCCTCTCACTAAAAAAACTGGGATAATTGTCAAAGTCAAATTTTTTGTAAACTACATCTGGAAAAGCTTTAATCAAAGCTTCTTTCTGCGTTAAATCTAAACCAAGGTCGTAAAATATAACTTTTATATTATTTTCATTTTTCCTTATAGATGTTAATAATTGAATTACACTTAAAAAAAATTGAGAATCGCTACCCGTAACAAGTACTAGGTTGCCAAGATTTGAATTGAAGCTTATTCCTCTATAAATTAATAGAGTAATTATTTTTATAGAGTCTGAAATATTAATTAATAAGTTTGTAAGAAAATTAATAAATTTTTTAATGCGAACAGATTTGAACTTTCTAGTAATCACTTTTGAGTTAACGATTTAAAAATTTCATTGATAATCTTCATATTTTTTTTCTTCGAAAATATCTGACTCAAAATAAGTATTAATTTGTTTTTTTATTTCATATCTCTGATCGTTTAACTTATAAACAGATCTTGCTAGGGATATAAATTCTTCGTTAAAGATTTTGTCTTTCTCAAATATTCTTAACCTATCCTCGACTTTCCATAATGCTGAGTTAACTTTAAGGAGTTCTTCGTAAAAATTTTCAAAAGCATTTTTATTCTCAATTTTTAATTTATCTAGATTGGCAGTTAGTAAAGAGTGTTCGTTTAAAATATTTTCTAACTGATTTTTCTGACTAATATTTACTTTTTTTATTTCAAGGATTGTTAATTTATCTATAGCTTCGCCGTATGAAATTGGTGTATCAATTGTCATAACTTACAACTTTCCATTTATCACTTAATTTAAATTTACTTTTTCTAATATCATGATAAATTAACTGAGCACTAGTTTCTACTCTCTCAACTAAATGCAAAAAACTACTGTTGATACAGTGAACTTCCTTTGCCTCTTTAATTATGTCATTATAAAAAAGCATATTTCCATAAATATCTGATTCTTTTGTCATATAAACGGTCTCTGTATTTGGCAAATTTCTTAATGTAAATTTTTTATCATGAGATTGATTGTGAACGATTATAAAATCTTTAGATTTTATTTCGTAATACTTAATAAGATGTTCTTTCAACTCTGCACTCTTACCTTTGGTGTCGGGAATATGAAATAACTCAAAAGATTTTTCATAAGGAATCTGTAATTGTTCATAAAACCAAGTATTAAAGGGCTTATTTTTAACACGATCAAATCCTATTTTTAAAATTTGAGTTTGGTTATTAATTGCAAAGTTTCGCACATCTTCATCAGAATTTTTATCAGAAACTTCAAAAAAAGTAATCTTTGGGTTGTCGGAATATAGAAATTTAACCATTTCTAAATAATTTGTTTTTACTGGTAAATATATCTTCGTTAACTCTTTGGAAAGCATATTAACTAAACCATTACAAATAATACTGTCACCTAGGCCCAAGTGATGGTGCACAATAATTGAATCATCGTGCTTTCTTTTTAGATTATAAATAGTATTTTTGTTTTTAATTCTTTCAATAAGGTTTTTCATCTTAATTACATTCTTACTAATTATTACTTAAATCCAATAATTTTTGGTATTTTTTTAATCTTTCTTATGTAAAATATTGCCTTTTTATTGAAACTCTTTAATTTTTGTTTTAATAATCTTGAATAATCTATAAATTTATTACTAATAATTCGTTCTTTTACAATTTCATTTAAATTACTTTCAATTCTTCCTTCTGAATTAATTTTATTTACCCAAAAACCAACTGTGAGTTCTTCTCTAGAAAAATTTTTGTAATTATTTTTTTTGCAGAACTGTTCTAATAGTTCATATGTGATTTCTTTATAATCATTTACAAATAAAATTGGGAGGTTTTTCATTCCTTTAAATGTACGATGGTATTTTGTGATCGGTATTGATCCTGCATAAATTGCTTCCCAAATTCGATGGGTATCGACCCCATTTCCCCAAGGTGCTAGTGTAAAAGTACTTGTATTTAAATCAGTAATATAGCTACCTAGACTGATATTTGGCTTGTTGATTTTAGCCCAATCATAACTGTGAAACTGTTCATATAGAACCTCCCTCTCTTTAAAGTTAGTAATTCTAAAATTAACATACATTGTGATAGGAAGATTTTTTATATTCGAATTTAAATTAATATAATCTTCAGATCTTAAATTTTTTGGAGAATAATTATTTGATAAACCAAGTGGAATAGCTGTAACCCTATCACTATCAATAGAAACGTTTATTGAGTACCAATTAGAAATACATTTAGGTTTCTTGAAAAATAATTTTTTTGTTATCATGTCATCGGTCTGATTAGTTAAAAGGGTAACATTTTTAAGAGTCTTAATATTTTTTAAATCAGAAAATAAATTATAAATAAAATCAGTATGACAAAATATTATATCGTTTTCATTCAATCTAAATTCTTTTAATTTGTAGAGAATCATATTATTCGATTTTGTATATTGCCTATGTTGACCCACTGATAAGTCCTTAAATTGACTTGGGGTCACTGCTTCAGAATAAATAACATTAGAATTTCTTGCAAAATTATAACTTGTTAGTACATCGTTAGTACTTAGAGAGTTAATAAATAATTTTTTCATATTTCTTAGTCATTGTTAATAAAACTTTTAATAACATTATATGTAAATCTAAATGGTCGTTTAATAAATATTATCCTTAGGGTTAGGATGCCTGTAATAAATCTATAAAGTGCAGCTAGTCTCCAAGTGTTTACAATATGATAATTGTTGTTATTGAGTTTCATATGTTGGTTTTGATAGTATTTTGACTTAGGATTAAAGATACCTCTAACAGACCATGGCTTATGACTTCCTGCATAATGTATAAACACCATTTTATCTATATCTTCTTTGGGAGTATTGTCTTTATAGTCCTCAGCTGTTAGATGTAAGTTGTAATTTAGAAACTTACTAAGCTCAACATATTCCCCATCAAAAAAAGAATTCAAAACATCCTGATCCCAAAAGTATATTTTCTCTTTAATTCTGTACAATTCGTCCAGAAGTCTCCTACTAATATCCTGACTTTTCCATCTCCCGTAATCTATTATTTGTACTCCTGCATTGAAATATTTACCAGTTTTTGATTCAAGTCTGATATTGATATCAGCTAACTCATCTTCAATAATTCCCTCGGTTTTAACAGAAATTATAAAATCACTTAGTTTCAGCTTTTCAATTTCAGCATATAATAATTCTTGTGGTGCTTTTGAGCATATTATGTCTGCATCTAGATAAGTAATATAATCTACATCACTTGGAATATATCTTTCCATAAATAATCTGTAGTAGGTAGCTTCTGAAATATGAGTATTAAGAACACGAGGAAAGGACTCAATTAGTTCCGATTGAAACTCATATACCTCAATTTTATGAAGATTTCTATGTTCAGCAATTTCTTTTTTAATTTCCTCAAAAGAAGTAGGATTTTGATGGACTATAAAAATGGATACTTCTTTTAATGATTTATCTAGAAGTGATATTATTGAGTTTCTTGCTTGCAAATTATAATTTGCATCGAAACAATATAGAAAATTGAGAATCATTTTGAAAAATTATTCATTTTTTGTACTTATCTATTATATTCCAATAGTTTTCTTGAGAATAGATATGTAATAAATATTACCATTAAAAATTTGTCAAAAGATACTTCCTGGATGTTCAATAATAAATTTTGGAAATCACTATTTTCTACGGGCAGCCCTAAATTTGAAAAAAGAAGATTTATCTCCTGAATGTTGAGCGCCATTATCATAATTTTAAAAAATATAGCACCTAAAAAACTCGTTGAAAAGATTATAAGATAACTGTTTAAATTAAAAATAGATTGAACAACACCAAAAAGATACTGTGATTGGTTGTATGGAACCAATTCTCCAAATATATTTACTTGATTTCTCAAAGACGTGAGCTCAGATGTTTCAAAAAATAGAACGCCAAATAAACCGATGAATGAGAAAAAATAAACATAAGAATAAGTAAATTTCCAGGCTCTAGAAGAATAGGTTGCGTAAATGATTAAAACGCATAATGGAACTACGGAGTAAAGATATCTGTAGCCGTATGATGAAGCTGTTGATGACCAAACTAGGACCATTGCGAAAACTTGAGAGAAAGTTAAGAATAACAATATTTTTAATGAATTTTTCACTTTTTTTTGAAAGATAAAATAAAGTGAAATAAGAGCTCCAACAAAAATAATGGGCGAAAACCAAAATATTCCAAATTCTTGACTAAATAAGATTTTGACTATGTAAATAATGTTTTCACTTATGAAAGTAAAGCCTTCAGATCCTCCTTGTATATAATTCTCTATTTTTTCTCCAGCATTTCCGTAAATCACAGATGGATTTATTGTCCATATGCCATATGTTTTAAAATTTATAAATAGAAATATTGCTATTGATATTAACGATGAAATATAGAAAGAAATTTTGTTTGTCAATTTCTCTTTACTTAATTGATGAGTAAATAATAATTTGAAAATTAATGGTAGAAACAATACATAGTAGTTTGTCCACCTAACAAGCAAAGAAAAGCAAATGCCCAAAGGTATTAGAAAAGAATATTTAGATTTATTATTTTGATTAAAAGAATAGAACTCTGATGAAAGATAAAGTATACCGCTAACGGTAAATACCTCAAATACATGGGTCATAGAATACCTCTCAAATGCAAAATATGAAATTCCAGATCCAGCATAAATTAAAGTTAAAAATAAATTATTAGATTTGATATTTAGATTGTCTAAAGTTTTACTAGTTAAAAAAATACTTGAGAAGAAATAAAAAATAGAAGATAATGAATAAAGTAATAATTTATAATTCATCAATGAATTGGTATTTCGCTGAAATATTTTAAAAATTACCTCATCTATCAGACTTCCTAGTAATAAAAATGGAGCCGCAAAGATTCCTGTTCCAATAAAACCTTTAGGGGCTATTTTATTCTTATTTACGAATCTTTTTTCTTCAAAACCTTTTAGTTGATTTGAATAATCAAAATCAAAATCTATAATCAGTGTCTCGGAATGAGAAAAATAATCGTGGTCATCCCCGCAACATATCGGTTTTTCAATAAACCTATAATCAGTCCTAAGAAATACCAGTATTAATAGCATTACTAAGACTACAAAGAAATTTCGATATTTATTCGTTAATTGTTTCATACTTTATTTTCAAAAACATAATTTTTATTCAAAATAAACCTAATAATAAAGATGCCAAATCCAACAATAAGAAATGCTATTACATTTAGGTTGAATCTATCTAATAATATATATGAAAAGAGAAACTCTAGTGAACCTAGCGCAGCACCTACTCTGATAAATCTACTAAAAGAATGTTGGTTATTTTTTTTGAAGACATATTTTTTTTGAACATAAAAACTGTTTAATGAAACAAGAATAAATGATATCCAAAAAATTAATGAATAATTAAAGTCATAGACATCAGTAAATATGTATATACATGAAGATCTTAAAGAAACACTGAGAACTGAATTTAATTGATACCTAATATATTGAATTAAATTATTTTTATTCATTTAATTAGCATATCCCAATTATATTTATTATATGAGAAAGAAAAACTTTAATATTTGCATCCCTATTTATAATGAGTCTCAAAACCTGGAAGAGTTAATCTCTGATTTAAACAAATTTGTAGAAATTGATAACACTTCTCATACGTATAACATAGTATTTTATGATGATGGATCTACAGATAATACTCTTAATATATTAAAAAAATACAAAAAGATAACTGTTTTAGAGGGTAAAGAAAACATGGGTCTTGGGCATGCAATAAAATCTCTTATTGAACATTCATTAGATCAAAAAGTCGACGGAATATTTAAAATTGACGGTGATAATCAGATGAAAGTAAGAGAAATAAATAATTTCTTGAGAAGTGATTTTTTTGAGGATAGCGATGTGATTTATGGCAACAGGTTTAATTCCAAATTGCAATATAGTATGCCAAAAATGAGGAAATTAGGAAGTACTTTTTTTCGATACCTTTTGAAAATTTTTTCAATTAATGTTTCGGATCCTACAAATGGTTTTATATATTTAAGCAAAAGATATATTAACAACTATAAGATTATTGGTGCTTACAATGCCGCTCAACAGATACTTTTAGATGCTAAATTGAGAAATCTTGTAATAAATGAAATTGACATAACTGTTGATTCTAGATCAGTAGGAATGTCATTCATTGGAATAAAGTATCCAGTTATAGTAATTTCGAATATGATAGCTCTACTTGCTTACAGAAAAACCGTACGGTATCTTATATCTCCCGGACTAATTTCTCTATTTTCTGGTACTGTCCTTTTAATAATCAATATAGTTAATTGGTTGTTAGGTAAAAAAGAAACTGTTATCTCAGATAATATTTTAATTTTACTTATTATTGTTGGAATACAGCTCTCAATAATGGGATTTTTACTAGAAATCTACAAAAATCAGAAAAATTAAAGTTTAAGGTTTAATAACTTTCCAATTAAGTAAACTGTCCCCTGTAATTTCTAAAATCATTGAGAGAGCCCAGATCAGTAGAGTTGTCCCATGTATATCAGGTTCATTTTTTCCATCAGCTATATTCGCTCCATAGTATTTAGTTTGACTTTTGTTAACAAAGTATGAAAATCCTCCTATTCCATAAAAATAATGTTTTTCAATAACATCAATTATTTTTATTAAATATTCATTTATATCATCACTTTTATAATCAGTTTCTTTGGTTGTCCTGTAAAGAACATACACTGTATCCACAATGTCACAACCATCATGTGATGGGCTGGAGTTTAAACAAAAATCAATAAGTTGTTCAGGATTATGTATCCTGGCATCAAGCCAATCTAGACCAGTTAACACTTTCATTGCTCCATTAATCATTTCATTTTCATCTGGTTGAGGTTTATCAAAGTAACATCCAGTTTTGATATCTGCTTTTTCGTCAATATAATCTAACAATACTTTTGATGTATTCTTGAAATCATTATCGGAAAGTTGAGTTTTTGCAAATACGCATAATGCGGCAAATTGGGCACCGGCAGCCCATGGTTTCTGCCAGTTAAGATTATCTAGAAACTTAATAATATCTTCACTATTTTTAGGAAAATCATCAAAAGGTTTCTTATTTTTTGAATCAACTTGATAAAGGGTGGAAATTGCTTGTTTTGTTTCTGCTCGGACACCATCGCGTAATTTCTTTTCATCTGTGTCAAAATTGAATGAAAAGTTAATTAATAATTTTTTTATATACTGTTTTAATAAATCAGAAAAACTTTTTTCTTCGTAGCTCTTCAGATAAGCCTGGTCAATAAATGAATTCTTAGGAAGATCTTTGAAGTCTATTTGAAAAGAATTAATATAATCTATCCATTTTTCTTGAGTCGTACTTGGTAATGATTCCCATAATCCTGTCATGTAAAAAGATTTTAAACCCAAGCAACTGAAGCCAAGTTTTAAATCTTTTCCTTTTTTTGTAGGATACTCAGCAACAGGTAAAAAGTCATAAGGATATTCTGAATCTATTAAACTGTTAAGAAATTTTTTTACATTTATTTGTAAATCTTTTTGGAAGTCTATTTTCATTGGATATTTCGAATTAAATTATTTTTATATAAACCAACAAGTCTTACATTGCCAACCTTTATAAGTGAAAAATTATTTTCTTGGAGTATTTTATTTACTTTTGCTATAGTATTTTCTTGCCCTACACCTCTTTCATTACCAAAATCAACAGAGATATATTGAATATTTTTAAAAATATCTTCACAACCCTCAAGCACTTCCGGTTCATAACCTTCAGCATCAAGTTTGAAAAGTTTTATTGGTGTGTTGTCTAATAAAGTATCTAATCTTGTCACTTTATTTTCAGTAAAGTTACTTATTCCAAATTCCACAAAAGAGGAATTACCCCCGCTTATGTCTGAATAAAGTTTTTTTGTTGTAGTTTCATTAGATAGACCAATATTATGTAGGATTGATTTTTTTTCAGAGTTATTGAAAACTAAGCTTTTGTATATCTCTTTTTCTGGTTCAAAAGCTATGTAATTAACATTCAAACCTTTTTCTTTCAGAGCGATGTTTAATTCTCCAACATTTGCTCCACAGTCTACAATTGTGTCTGTATCTTTAATATTTAAGTCATTAATAAAATAAGAATTTGCAAAATTTGTAATTTGAGATTTATAATCGTTTACTAATCTCATTACTCTTTTATTTGGAAAAGCTATATTTCTGCCCTCGGGCGAACGTTTAATATACTTGTTATCTTCAAAATATATTTTTCCGTCATTCCTGTATATTAAATTAAATATTGCACAGAAAATGTTTTTAGATGTATTCTTAAAAAGAAAGCTTACTAATTTACCGTTAATTATTAGCAATATTTTTTGCAAAAATCCCATTTTGTCAATTTCCTTGTTTCTTAGAAAAAAAGGTGCTACCTTTATTATTTCTGAACGTGAAGTAATCATCATATAAGAATATACTTCTAATTTTATAAGGAAAGCGACTTCATTTAATTTTTAACAAAGTTTGTTAACTTTTGAACAACACTTGTTAATATGTTTTTATAAATAATTTAAAAAAACAAAAAATTCTAGTCGTTGGGAGTAATGGTCTTGTTGGATCTTCGTTGATTCGAGTATTGGGCCAAGATAAATCTGGATTTGATGTTATATCATCTACAAGACAAGACACCGACCTGTTCGATATAAAACAAACTCAAACTTTAATTGAAAGTACACAGCCAGATATATTAATAATAGCTGCAGCAAGAGTGGGTGGGATTGTAGCAAACAACACAAAGAGAACTGAATTTATTATGGAAAATCTTAAAATAAATATGAACCTCTTAGAAGCAAGTATTCCTTTTCCAAAAATGAGAATAATAAATCTAGGAAGTAGTTGCATCTATCCTTTGGATGCAAAAGATCCAATCAGTGAAGAAAGTATAATGACAGGAAAGTTAGAACCCACAAACTCACCTTACGCAATGGCTAAACTAACTGCTATTGAGATAGGAAACTCATTAAATAGTCAGTACGGTCATAAAGTTATTAATTTAATGCCAACAAATTTATATGGACCAAATGATTTTTACTCAGACACAGACAGTCATGTAATACCAGGATTAATTTATCGTATGCATGCTGCCAAAACTAGTAACTTAATGAATTTCGATATCTGGGGAACAGGTAGTCCTCTCAGAGAATTTTTATATGTAGATGACCTGGCATTGGCAATAAAATTCATAATCAATAATGACGTTACTGACGAACTTATAAATATAGGGAGTGGAGATGAGATTACAATAAAAAATTTAGCGATAAAAATAAAAAGTGTTGTTAAATATGAAGGTAATCTAAATTTTGATAAAACTAAGCCAGATGGAAATCCAAGAAAATTACTAGACTCATCTAAAATTAACAAATTGGGATGGATGAGCACTAAATCACTGGACGAGGGCTTAAAAATTAGTTATAAATGGTTTTTAGAAAATAATAATTAGTTTATTTTTGGATATTCCCAAGTCGGGCTTAATAAGTTTTCATCAATAAGAACTTTTTCTCTATTTGCTTCTTCTAAATCATAATCTACCATCATATCTACCAATTCTTTAAAGCTTGTTTTAGGCTCCCATTTGAGTAATTCTTTTGCTTTTGAAGGGTCGCCAAGTAAATGTTCAACTTCGTTAGGTCTGTAATATTTTTCTGAAGTTTGTACATAATCTTCCCAATTAAGATTTACTTTTTCGAATGCCAACTTAGCAAACTCTTTAACTGAGTGGGTTTCACCAGTTGCTAATACCCAATCATCCGCTACATCATGTTGCATCATTCTCCACATTCCTTCAACATAATCACCAGAAAATCCCCAATCTCTAAAAGCGTCAAGATTTCCTAAAGTTAACTTTTCCTGAACCCCAAGAGCGATTCTTCCAACTGCCTTTGTAATTTTTCTAGTTACGAATGTTTCTCCTCTCATGGGTGATTCATGGTTAAACAAAATTCCGTTTGTGCAGAAAAGATTGTACGAATCTCTATATATTGTTGTTAAGTTGTGAGCAAAAACTTTTGAAGCGGCATATGGACTTTTTGGGTCAAATGGAGAATCTTCGTTCAAAACTTCTTTTAATTTTCCTCCATACATTTCAGATGATGATGCTTGATAAAATTTAATTTTCTTATCGCTATGTCTTATTGCCTCCAGCAGAGAGACTGAACCAAGAGTTCCTGTTTGTGTTGTAAAAACTGGATTCATAAATGATACTGCAACATGCGATTGAGCTGCTAGATTATAAACTTCATCTGGTTGAATATTATTAATTAGTGTATTTAATGATGTTGAGTCTAACAAATCTGAATAATGAAGCTGGAGTTGTCCACTTTCTTTGTATTTTGAAATTAAACTTTCTATTCTGGTTGTATTAAAAGTCGAAGATCTTCTTATTGTTCCGTGGACTATATAATCTTTTTCTAAGAGAAGTTTAGTTAAGTAATAACCATCTTGTCCTGTAATTCCTGTAATGAGTGCGGTCAACATAATTATTAGTTTATATAGGTTCAGATTCTAAATCTTTACTTATTTCTTTATATCCTGGATTAAGATTATAAAGAATTCCTAACATTGAATAATAGATAAATGGAAATTGGACACCTTCCATTGTTATGTCTAAAGAAGAGTTAATCATAACAGGTAGGAAAAAAACTAATATATTTAAATTTCCGAACTTTTTGTACCAGATAGTTAGATAAGAGCAGTGAAAAAGTATAAATATCAATAACTGTACAATGCCGCCTCTTGCAAGAATGTTTATAAAATAGTTGTGAACATTTTCATTTAGACCATCCCTTCCGAGCCTTCCGGGTGCAGAGGGATCAAGCATTACTGGTATTATTTCATTATATCCGTAGCCTTTTATGAATAAATTCTTAGAATTCATATCCTCAATAACATCTTGCCAAATATCTAATCTCCAATTGGTTGTATTATCAACGGAGTATATTCTTCCATCTTGAAAATAAAATGATAAAAAAGCTTTTCGTGTATTGTTCTTTTTTGCAATTTTCTGAATGCTTTCACTCAAACTTTCTTCATTTTGCTCTGAACCAAAGTTTAGATTGAAGTCAAAATTTACATCACCTACATTGTATGTTGAGCCTATAAAGGTTACCACAGCAATCACTGTCAATAGAAATGTATGTCTTAAATTTTCTTTTAAATATCTCCAATCAATAAAAAGGGTTCCAATAATAAAAAAGAGTGCAGATAAGAATGAGCCTCTGCTCATTAACAACAAAAGTGGTAGCAATAATGAGGTAGTTAAAATTGCGTATACTAATTTTATTAGCTTATTTTTTAATACTACAGAAACAATAAGATTTATGGATACAAGAGAAATCATAATATCGGACGCCTTGTTAAAAGTAAACTTATCAGAATATTTTATGAATACATCCATTATAAAATTCGGGTAATAGCCTGTAGAGAAAAAATAATGCACAAAAGGAATAGCCATCAAAGCATATATAAAAATATCAATAAGTTTTTTTTGAGAATTTAACTTTGTAAAAATAAATACTGAAAGGAACAAATATCCATTAACCCATATGTACGAGCTTGATTTAAAAGTATAGCTTGAGAAGAAATCGGTTCCATTTATTAATAGGCTCAGAATAAAAGTTAAAAATATAAAACTTAAGATTTTGGCACTGTCTGAAAATTCATTAAGTGGCTCTGGGTACTTTTTTAGTATGGTTAGGACAATAACTATTAAACATACTAAAAAAGATGCTCCGACCATCATCTTTCCTAATTGGTAACCATATATCATTATCCCAACAAAAGATCTGTCAAATAAGAATGTTAAGCCAATAAATAATGCGTATATAACCAATAATGCTTCCATTGCTTTGTTAAATAAAATATTCATAATTTTTCTCTAAACCTTACAATATATAATAAAATTTATTTTGTTCTAATATACCTAAAAAATTAATAAACTTAAATGTAAAGTAATGAATAAAAAAATAACATTTGTATTTTTATCTGGTAGAAAAGAAAAACTAAAAATACATAAACCTTATGCAAAAGAGTTTTTCTACGGATACCATCATATTAAATCAAGGTATCAAGATACTGAAATTATAGAATTTAGTAATTCAAAAGATAGTATATTTGATAAATTCTTAAGAAAAATATCTGATCTTCCATTTTTTACTTCAAGATTAGAAAATAAAGAAAACAGAGAAAGGTTTTCAGAATCAGATTCGATTATATTAACGAACCAAAGAGTTGGGTTTTCTATGTTTCGTACACTTGTGTACATAAAGCTCTTCAAAAAAATAAAGGTATCAGTTTTTATCATGGGGCTATTTAATAAAAAAACTAATTATTTTATTAAAGATATCTTTAGAAACATCTTAATAAGATTTTTAATCATCCTGACTGACAATTTTATTTTCCTCAGTAAAGGTGAGTATTTGTTCGCAGAAAATAAATATTCAACTTTTAAAAATAAATTTCATTTTATTCCTTTTGCAATAGATACAGATTTTTGGAATAAACCTGAAAAGAACCTACACAATAATGACATTCTATTTATTGGTAATGATGGTCAGAGAGATTATGCATTCGTTATTGAGCTTGCAAAAAACCTTCCACAGTATGAATTTACTTTTGTAACTAAACAAATAAAACCCAAAGATTTGAAATCAGATAATATTAAACTAATTAATGGTTCTTGGGGAAATGTTGACTACTCAGACAACTTCATACATAACTTATATATATCTTCATTTGCTTCAATCATACCTTTGAAAAATTCTCTTCAGCCATCAGGCCAAAGTGTTGCTCTTCAGTCTATGGCTTCAGGTACTCCAGTATTAATTACGGAAACGAATGGTTTTTGGGAACCAGATATATTTCTTGATAGAAAAAATATAATCTTTATAAAAGAGAACAATATTGAAGAATGGATTAATAAATTAAATTTCTTATATAACGATGAAAATATTGCCAAGAATATTTCTAATTTAGCCAGAGATACCGTGACAGTAAACAATAACCTTGAAAAATTTAATGATAAATTGATTAAGTTACTGTAGATATTTTTTTCTTTGCAATTTAATTAATCTGCTTACTTTAAAAAAGTTTCGACCAAGAAATTTACTTTTAATATCTATAAATCTATTAGTTAGATAATTTTGCTTATTTTCTATCATTTTAATAAATAAATTTTCAAATTCAGAACACATAATTTGAGAGTCAAATTTATAGTTATCTAATTTTTCGATATAGTAGTCGTAGTCTTGAATAATCTGTTTTAATTTTTTTTCCAAATTAGTCTCTTTGAAAGCTACTCCATACTCTTCACAATATTCAGGAATTCCGCCGCTTTCAATATATAAAATAGGCAATCCGCATTGTGCAGCTTCAATGTGATGATTTCCGGATGGTTCATTCAGTGAACCCGTAACATACAAATGGTTCTTCTTAATTTCATCTGCAAGTTCCAAACCAGATAAAGGACTTACAATATTTGAGTTTTCAAATGAGAAATTTTTTGGGACATTGCCTATATATGAGAATTCAAACTTTTCTCTCCATTGAGGTTTGTTAAGTAACTTGTCTATTTTACTATATGTTGTAAAACCTTTATTCCAATTTGCACCCCAGTGATGTGTAACTATTTTAAGTTTTTCTACTTTGTCCCAGGGTTTGAAGCCATTTGAATTAAATATTTTTTTATTTGCACCAGCTAAAATTACGTTATTATTTTTTTCATTAATACCCTGACTCAAAAAAAGGTTTTTTAACCAACTGCTAACAAAAACAGTTTGATCGGCTACTTTATTTGCCTCTATCAAGTACTTGTTGACAAAATTTGTATTTTTTCTTTCATCACATTCATTTATTCTATGAACAACTAGTGTTTCTGAGTTTACATATTTTAAGTAATTTTGAACATCTAAGTGGGTGTACGCAGATGATTCTGAAGTCCTCCTTGGTTCAGTAATCAAAATTATGTCAATATCGTCGTCTAATAAGTGGTTTATGACTTTATGTCCAGATTCAATTAAATGACCCATCAAATTTAATGCAAATAGGTTACCTCCACCCCAGGGTCCTTCTTTTACATTTGTACCGATACTAATTTTCATTTATTTTATCAAATAGTTTTATAAAGTCATCAAAGCCTTTTGGCAGGATAAGATTTTCAATATTTCCATAAGCATAGTCCGTATCTGGTATTGCTTCAGAAAATGTATCCATATCAAATAATGATTCCTTCGAAAGTATTTCTTCAGATATTCCAACTCTTGTAGAAATTATTGGAGTTTTAGTTATTGCGCATTCCAGTATAGATTGAGGTCCACCTTCATAGCGCGAAGCTACAATATATAAGTCGAGACAGTTGTACAAATTATTGATATCTTCAAAATCTACCATTTCGAAGTAATAAAACGGTATGTTCAGTTTAATGAGTTCACTCTTTAAATAATTTCGTCTTTTACCTGTTAAAACGATTTCAATATTATTTCTATCCTCATACATTTCTTTTACAATTTCTAAAAACAAGTCTGGGCCCTTTGACAATTTAGGGCTAGTTAAATCTGATCCTTCTGTGTCTCTTTGGAAGGAGCCTATTAGAAAAGAATCTTTTTTAAGATTATATTTTTTTCTCAGAAACTTTTCATCTTTTTTAAACCAAATTTGAGGATTAATCCAAAATGGTATTGAAGTAATTGGTTTCTTTGTTAGTTTCATTAATTGTTGTCTAGTTTTTTGAGAGATAACATGATATTCATCAACATATCTATCTCTTTTAGTAAAATCTTTTTTAATTTGTTCCGAAAATTTATCTTCATCTATATGATAAATGGAACATACGACTTTTTTATTTTTCAGGTATTTCTTAGGTAACTTACTCCAGGTCCAAGGAGCAATAATCCAAATGATATCTGCATCTTTGATTTTTTCTGTTGTGTAGTTTTCGTTAAATTGAATCCATTCTTTCTTGAATCTATCTACGACCCATGACTCGTTCAAATGATTTAAAAATATTTTCATTATTTATAAATTAGTATAATTAATTCTATTAATTTAAAACCTAGCAATAAATAAACTTCATTATTATTTCATACATAGTGTGTAATATACTCTTAAAGAAAAAATGAAAAACAAAATTCTTATAACTGGTATCACTGGTCAAGATGGGGTCTTTTTAACTAAAAGACTTCTATCCAAAAGCCCCCATATCCAAATATTGGGTCTTACGAGAAGTAACAATAATGATTCGTACTATCAAAAACTTAATTACTTAGACAATAAATTAGATTATCAAAATATAAAATTAGTAAATACAGACCAAAATAATTTTGATAAATTAAATTTACTCATTAAAGACTACAGACCTGATGCCGTATTTAATTTAACAGGTCCTAGTTCAGTTTATAATTCTGTAAAAAATCCCGTTGATACATCTAAAGAAATGATTACTGGATTTTTAAATATTACAAATTCTTTGATAGAAAATAAAAATTTTTGTAATTTTTTTCAGCCATCAAGTTCTGAAATGTTCAATCAACATATTTCATCCGGTCTTGATGAGAATTCCAATCTAAATCCATCTTCTTCATACGCATTGTCTAAATTTTACATTCATAAATTTATCGATATCTTAAGAATTAAATATGACTGGTGTATTTCTAATGGAATATTATTTAATCATGAATCAGAATTTAGAGATGATAATTACTTGATAATGAAAATTATAAATAGGGCAATTGAAATAAAGAAAGATCCGAATTTAAATTTAATTATTGGTAGCCTCGATCATGCAAGAGATTGGAGCTACGCAGAAGATATTGTCGAAGCAATTAATAAGTTAGTTGATTTGGATTTAGGCTCAAATTATGTTTTAGGCTCTGGAAAAGCATCTTCAATTAAAGATATTGTTGAATTTATCTTTCAAGAATTAAACCTTAACTGGGAAGAACATGTTCAAGTCGATAATAAATTACTTCGAAAAGGTGAACCTAAAAGTATTGTTTCTGTACCGTCAAAGATTTTAAAAGAAGCAAATTGGAAAACAACTACAGAGTTAAATGAAATTTTATCTAAGTGTATCTTTTATAAACAAAAGATAATTAATCTTTAAGGTATTAAATTTTTGCGCACGCACTGAGCAAAATATTCTTGTTCTTTTTTAAACTTAGTTGAAATGTTATTTTCCATGTTTAACTCATATAGAGGTTGTTTAATAATTTTTAATTGATGCCCTTTGTTAATTAAATCTGTAATAAGTTTATAGTCTTGTGCATATAAGAATCTTTCGTCATACCTACCAATGTTGTTTAATGAATCTTTTCTAATGAAAAGTGATCCGTGTATGAAAGGATTTTTATATCTTATTAAAAATCTAACTGGTAAGTAATAAGATAAGCCAGGAATTAATCTTTTAGAGTTAGCTATTTTAGCTCTGGTGGTGCAACCATCTATGTGTAAATTTTTTTCTAAAAGTGTATACTGAGAAAATAATCTTGATGAGCAACTAACATCATCTCCATCTTGTCTTGCAATGTATTCACCCCTAGCATGCTTTAAGAGAACATTAAGTGACTTAGTGAGGCCTATGTTTTTCTTATTTTTAAAAACTCTTACTCTATTATCCTGGATTTCAAACTTTTTACATATATTATATGTATTATCTTCAGAGCAATCATCAATAATCAGTAACTCTAAATTCTGAAAGGTTTGGCTAAGAATACTTTTTATTGCAGCTTTAACTGAATCAGAAGAATTGTAAACTGACATAATAACTGAAACTATAGTTTGATTATTATTCATTTATAATCCTCTCAAACTTCGTAAGCAATTTATCTTTGTTAAGATAATTATCAACAAATTCTTTGTTTTCCGAGCCAAGTTTTTTAACCAAGCGATTATTGTTCAAAAGTTTAAATTTCTCTTCTAAGTCATAGTAATTTCCTTGCTCAAAAGAAAGTGAATAATTTTCTGGAAAAAACTCAGATATTCCACCAGTTTTTGGAAAAATTGAAGGAATACCTAGAGTTGAAGCTTCACATAGTAGCATAGGTTGTCCTTCTAATAGTTTTGTTGAAGTGACTACTGCTATAGAATCTTTAATTATTTCAAGTACTTCAGTATTTTCAACCTGGCCAAAAAATTTAATATTATCACTTGAGAACTCTTTCTTTAAATTCTGTAACTCTGGGCCAACTCCGATTATTTTTAGATTTATATTTTTAAGTCCTGCTTTCAAAAAGTTTTCAATTAACTCTCTTACACCTTTTTCTTTTGATACTCTTCCTGCATAAACTATACTCCTAGTTTCATTCATAAAATTTGATTCAAGAATTTGCTCAAGATAATTCGGAAATATAAAAAGACTGGCATCACGAAAGCCCAAATCAATAAGATATTCTTTGTGGAATTTAGTTAAAACTAAAAGTTTAAAATTACTATTTTTTAGTATTTTGAAATACTTTTTGCCGTACCAGATTATAAGAATTGATTTTAAGTACGAATCTGTAAAGTATTTATTAAACAGTTGGTAATTATTTTTCTCTAATCCGCATCCATCACATATTTTCTTACCTTTGAGATGTTTTGATACAAAATAATTTCTGGTACAGTCATATCTAAAGTTATGAAGTTTAATTAAGACACGTATATTTCTTTTTTCTAAAATCTCAAATATACCTGGCGATGCTCTAAACCAAGTATTGTGAACATAAGCAACATCTGGGTTAAATTCATCAATTATTTTTTCTACCTTTTTCATACTTGCTTTGTTTTTATTAGTAATAAATGATATTGCCTGAGAAATTGTGCTATTTCCCTTGTTGTCAAAATAAAGAATTTTGACATTATATCTACTTTTTAGGAATCTCTCTTCATTGGCGACAGCTACATCTTCTCCACCTATATTCCTATACTTAGAATGAATAATTAATATTTTTTTCATAATCGACCTTTAAAACCTAACAATAGTTCAAAATTCATACTAAATTAATAATAACTAATGCATATACTTCTTTTTTTTACATTTGATGTTTCTTTAAAAGATTGGAGTAAAAGCGGTTTACTTTCAAGAGAGATTCTCTTATATCAAAAATTATCCGAAACTAAAGATATACAATTTACATTTTTTACATTTGGAGATTCGGAAGATTTAATGATTAAAAACCTACCAGATAACATAATGATTTTGCCAGCATATACTCTTATTTCTCACTCTAGTAACAAAATATTGAGGCTTCTAAAATCTTTATATATTCCTCTCAAGCTTCGAAATACTATTCAAGAAGTTGATATTATGAAAACAAATCAACTTAACGGATCTTGGATTGGATTAATTTGTAAAGCTATTTACAAAAAGCCTTTAATCACTCGAACTGGATATGACATGTACAGTTTCGCAATAAAAGAAAAGAAAAGCATCATGAAAAAAACTTTTATATATTTGCTAACACAATTGAATTTAAATTTTGCAAATCTATATTTGGTAACAAGTAGCGCAGATAAGAATTTTTTAAGTGATAAGTTCTTTAATAAAAAGAATATTAAAATCCGTCCAAATTGGATAAAAATACCGACATCAAAAAAAATAGAGAACAGACATACTGAAAGGTTGCTTGCTGTAGGTAGATTAGAATATCAAAAAAATTATGATTATTTAATTAATGCTTTAAGCGATTCCGAATTAACTCTTGACATAGTTGGAGAGGGGTCATTAAAAAAAGAGCTGAAAGAAATAGCAAGTAGCAAAAATGTAAAAATAAACTTTTTAGGAAAATTAAATAATGCTGATTTAATAAGGTTGTATGGTGAGTACAAATTTTTTGTCTCAGCATCCCTCTATGAAGGAAATCCAAAAGCAGTTCTCGAAGCAATGTCTGCTGGATGTATAGTTTTAATAAATCAGACTCCAAATGTCGAAGAGATAATAAAAAATGGAGAGAATGGTATTTTTTTTGATATCAAAAAAAATGATTTTATCAAGATTTATAAAAAATGGTCTAATAGAAGTTTGGACTTAGAGAAAATATCCAATAATGCGATTAGGTCTGTAAAAGATAACAACTCATTAATAAGCATTGTTGAAGAAGAGTTTTCAGATTATAAAAAATTATATCAATCTTAATCTTCTTACTGAATCCTTAATATCTATGTGTAAGTGTAAATCAAATTCAATTTCACCAACACTGTGAGTAGAATTAATAATAGTCATTGTCTGCTTTTTTAATTGATCGTTAATTAATTTTCTAGAGTCATAATCAAGATTAGATGTTGATTCATCAAGTATTAAAATATCTGGTTTTGATAACATTGCCCTTATAAATGAAATTTTCTGCATCTGCCCAGACGATAATGATTTATTTGATACTTCTTTATTTAAAATAGAATCTACGGTTGTTGAAAAAAGTTTGTAAGTTTTTACTAGGTGTAATATATCTTTGTCCTGAACTCTTTCATCGTTTCCATACAATAAATTGTCTTTCAGTGTTCCTTTTATTATTAATGGAGTAGCACCGACGTACGCGAATTTTTGAGAGTATGTATGAATTTTACCACCATCTGGCTTAAGAATGCCTGATAAAAGGCCTATGAGTGTAGATTTCCCTGATCCATTATCTCCAGTTATTACCGTATGTAAATTTCTTTTAAATGAGATATTCAAGTTTTCAAATATATGTTCTTCACTACCGAAATAATTGAACTTAACATTTTTCAAATCTATTGCAATTTCAGAGTTTAAATCTTGTGATAGAAACTTTTTATCATCTTTTGAATTTATCTTATTGCGCTCTAAAAGATTAAGTTTTTCAAGGTGTACATGCGAATTGATAACAAGATTTAGGGTATTGTTAAGATTTCCCAGAGTTTGAAAAAGACGCAACATTACTCCGATAAACTCAAGAGTTAAAATTTTTGCAAAATTATAAAATGAAATGAGTACTGATAAAATAAAAATTGTAACAAAATTTGGTGTTATGTTATTGATTGCACCGAACTTAAAATTATTTAATACAGATGAATAATATTGACGTAAAGTTTTTTTAAAGCTATCTGTTTCTCTTTTTGTAGTTTCCAAAATCTTAATTAGATAAATATTTTCCAATACTTTTTGAATGGTTTCTAATGTTTTATGTTCGTTTTCATAAGCTTGATGAACGTAAATCCTTCCTTTTTTTAAAAAATACTTTGTTGGAAAGAATAAGAATAATGCTCCAGCTAAAAAATAGACAATTGTGCTAAAGCTAGTCGTCATCAAATAAATAGAGTAAACAACTATTTGTAATGAATAGTTCAATGACGAAGTTAGTGAACCGTAGAAATATGAGACATGTCTACTCAATTCATTTACATAAAAATATGCATCGGCAACAGAATAATTACTTTTATCAAACACCTCTTCCATTAAATGTGTTCTGAGGCTTTCTTCTACTTTTAATTGCAAAGATTGAATATTCATTTTTTCTATGAAAATAAATAAAAACCTTAGAATCACAATAAAAGGAAGTAAATAAATATTTTGTAATATAAAATCTACATAAAATGCAGGAGTTGTATTACTTGTATCAATTAAGTTTGCAAAAGTAAGAATGACCAATATATCAAAAAAGACTGTTAAATTTGCAAGTACAACAGACGAAATGATTCGTATTTTCTTTTTGTTTACTCCAGTAAGTCTTGAAACAAACAAAACATCTGAAATTATGTTTTTAATTTTAAACACTTAAAGATAATCCTAGATGCGTTCATTTTTTGTTCAAGGTTTTGTTGGAAAATAGATAGATAATATTTGGATTATGACTTTGAAATAATTTCATAAGCTTCGCTCAAATTGTTAACTGTAAAGTCAGGTTTGAAAAAGCTTTCATAGTGATATTTTTTATTAATAATATATATACTTCTCATATTGCATTTTTTGCCGAGCTCTATGTCGCTATCTTTATCTCCAATTATCCATGATTTTTTTAATGAAATATTAAAATCTACTCGTGCTTTTAAGATCATTCCTATATTAGGTTTTCTAAACTCAGAAGGATTATTTTTTGTAGAAGTGTCGTAATATAATTTATCTATTTTTCCATTGTTCTGTTCTATAAGTTTAATTATTTGTGCGTTTATTGAATGAAGAGTTTCTATGGAGAAAAAATTTTGTCCTACCCCACTTTGGTTTGTAATAATAATATTTAATAAATTTAAGTTACTTAGGTTATTCATCGCTTGTAAGTTTTCCTGGCTTATTCTTATATCTTGTACGCTATCTAAATAACCCACATCTTCATTTATCGTGCCATCCCTATCAAGAAAAATAGCTCCTACAGATGTATCCGATATCTTCAAATTCTTTGAAGTAGAAATATTAGCTAGTACAGGATGGCCTTCTATTGAACAATTTATTTTTTCCAACACAGGTTTTTCGACAGGATTCTTTATCCATTCAGAAGATAAAAAATATTTGTTTGGCATTATAATTTCTAATAAATTATTTGGAATGAGTTCATAAAATGGAACAATAATTATTTCATTATTAAATTCTTCAAGTGAAGATAGCCTGATGTTTAATTCTTGAATTGGTCTTTGGTTTCCCTTATAAGTTTTTACACTTTCATCAGAATTTATCAATACGAATAATTTATCTACCTTTCTTGAACAATCGGTAATTGAAAACTTATGACCATCGTGAAGCTCATCAAAAGAACCGCTGATTGCTCCCAAAATATAATTTTTAGCATGAAGTTCTTCAGAAACCTTTTTTAAATCTTTTGAGCTCTTAATAATCAATTTTTATTTACTTATAAGAGAATTTTCAATATTCATACAAATTACCTGACCAATTGTAATATGTGACTGTTGAATTACTCCAACAACTTCTGATGGAATAGTAATTACATAATCTGATAGACCTTCAATATATTTCTTTTCATTTCCTACAAGTGAAACTGTCTTCATCTTAATTTCTTTTCCCACTTGAAGGGCGCTAATAATATTTTTACTTTTACCAGATGTTGTTAGGCAAAAAAGTAAATCTTTATTTGTTGCAATCCCCTCAAGCTGTTTGGAAAAAATAAATTCAAATCCGAAATCGTTTCCTATAGAGGTCATAACTGATGTATCTGTATTTAGAGCAATTGCAGCTATGGGCTGTCTGTCTTTAGCAAACCTTCCAATTAATTCGGCAGCTAAATGTTGTGCATCAGATGCAGATCCGCCATTCCCACAAAAGAATATTTTTCCTCCATTATTAAGTGTTTCTATACATGTATTTGAAATATTCATAATTTCTTCAACTAGTGAAAGTTGGAAATCAGCAATTCTTAAAGATTCTTTTAAGTAAACCTCAATATCTTTGGTCTTTATATAATTTGATTCAAATTTTTTATTCATAAAGTTTAAATATACTAGCTTATACTAATATCAAATAAGTTGAAAATAGAAAAAGGAAGTATTATTTTGACTGTTGAAAAAGTAGTATTTGGACAGCCTTGGGGGGGCCTTGGTGATAATTTACAATATTCTAACCTGCCGAAGCTCTACCATGATTCAGGCAAGAAGTTCTATGTTTCGGCTTTCAATAATGTTAGAAATAAAAATATAAGAAAATTTTGTTGGGAAAATAATCCCTACAATTTTGGAACGGTGTATCAAAAACCCAACATAGGGTGGAAAAAGTGGATTGATAACAATCAGGCTTTTGAGGAAATAGATGATTTAAATATTATACAAAAAATTAACCTCATGCATGGATTTGATAAAGGATTAGGCTATCCAACCTTAAATATCAGCGAAGAGCTTTCTCGAAGCAAAGTAAAATATTCATATATAGTTGATCTAAACGCTATATCTACAGTTCCAAATGAAGCTGGGTGGGAGGAAATTAATGATGTAATCAAAGATAGAAAACTTATAAATATAAACTATCCTTCTGTAAAAAATTTATCCCCATATCCCGATTACTTTAACTTTGATAAACAAATGAACATTATTTCTATAAATGATTTAGTTGAAACATTGTCAAAAACTGAAACCTTCGTATGTTTAAATTCTGGATCTCACACTATAGCTGCTGGTTTAAAAAACTTAATTGGACGTCCAAAAAACATTATATCTTTTTTTCCTGGAGGAAAGGATATAAGTTTGCCGTATGGAAGATTTTGGTTTGAGAATATAGACTATATCAATATAGATGGAGGTCAAATGAACCTTGTAAAAGAAAGAAAGCTTAGAATCTACGAAAAAGTTTATTCAAAATATTTTTAGAAATTTCTAAATAATATTAAACTTTTTATTTTCATTTCCAGCAACATTAATACCAGTTTTTTGAACTATTAATGATGACTGTTTTTGAGCGTACTCAAGTCCCATTATTGGATTTAAGGAGTCTAAATATTTAAAAACAAATGCTGCTAAAAATGTGTCTCCTGCTCCGGATACATCTCTTACATCAACTTTTTTTTCTAACTTAACATGTTTATTTTTATATAAATAACCATTCTCTCCAAGAGTAACAATTAGATTTTCTTGCAATGCTTTTTTATTGATATCGATGAAATTCTTGGAGTTTTGATATTCTTTTTCATTAATTTTTATAAAATCAGCTGAAAGGCACCATGTATCTAGAAGTTTGTTGCTTTGAAGAAATGTTGGCACTTTGTTATCAAGTATTTTTTTTATACTATCTTCTTTCAAGAAACCTTTGTTGTAGTCAGAAATGATTATTGCATCATAGCCTGTAATAGGTTGATCAAAATATGCATCTTTATCAGGTATAAAATCGTTTTCGTCTACTCGAAGTAACATTTGTTTATTCTTTGTGTCTACAAACCTAGTTTTTATAATCTCAGTTTTATTGGTTATAAGATCACAATCTAAGCCGAAAGAGGAAAGATTGTTTGACACATTAGCAGCCATGCCAAAATTTTCTGTTTCATACAGAGGGTTAAAAACGGGAATAGGTGCTTCAGGACTAACTCTGTCGACTTTTCCGTAGATAAACTTATCTGTACAACTGTCTCCTATTACTAAAATTTTCATATTAAAAAATACCCACTCATTAAATTTTAACTTACCATATCACATAGGTCTTTTTAAAAAAATTTAATCACAATTCTAGGAATAGTTAATCAATTGATTTATTTACATACAATAAATCAAAATCATTTTGAAAGATTTTGTTTTTTGATAATTTATATTTTATGTGATCTTGGAAGATCCTTGACTTTTTTGTTGGATATCTACTGTTTTTTATGAGTTTAAAGTTTTTTCTTAAATATTTATGTACGTCTATAAATGAAGCTCCGCCAATATAATTATCCGATATTGAAGTTTCAAGAATGATAATTTTAATTTTTTTCAGCTGATCTTCGAATCCTTTTAAAACTTCTAATTCAGCACCCTGAACATCCATGGCTAACAAATCAGGGGGGGTTAATTGTAGAGATTCATATTTTTTTTGAGAAATATTTATCTCTTTCTGTACTGTACCTCTTTTGTAATCTGGATCTTTTCTAAGACGATTATCAAAATTAACTTTATAAAAACTTCCAATGCCCTGATTATCATATTTATCTCTATCCACTGCGTAAAATGAAATATTTTTATCTTCAGAGCCCAATGCAACGTTAAAAAACTTAATATTTAAACTTTCTTCATATTTTTTTAGGTTACTTTCCACTAAGGTAGCTAGCTGAGGATCTGCTTCAAAAATATACGTTTCTTCAGGGTTAAATTTATGAGCTAGTTTTATTGCATCTAAACCATCCCTAGATCCGACTTCAGCAATATATTTAATGTCTATTTTTAAATTATCTATTTCGTCATAGCACCAGGAATATTCTGAGACCTCTATATTAAAATTCATAATATTATTTTAAGTCTTTATGAAGAAAATAATAATAAAAACTATAAACTTTCAATATATTGTTTAGGTGTTTTAAAAGTGAAATCCCATTTCAAATTAGAACATGTATGTTTTTGGTATTTACCCTCTAGTTCTACTGGAAAATTAATATATTCAATTTTGGAATCAGTTTTTTCTGAAATTAATTTAGCAATTTCATAAAAGCTCACTGGGTTATTAGTTCCTAGGTCAAAAATTCCTGATTTTAAAGTATTATCTGTAACACATTCAACTACATCTTCAACATAAATAAAATCTCTATAAAAATCTTCTGAGCCTTTGAAAAGTTTTAAAGTTCCATTTTTCTTAACCTGATTAATAAATGTGCTTATTGGCGATGCCTGATTATTTTTTATCTTATCATCTTCTCCTTTTCCATAAACATTGAAGTATCTAAAACCTTGTATGTGTTTAAACTTATCAATATTATCCAAAACCCAATAATCAATAAGAGTTTTTGAGATGCTGTAATTGTTTAAGGGGTTAATTTCATTTTTAGTATTACCATAAACTGAAGCCGATGAGGCATACTTTATAGGGATTGAATATTTAATTGCTTTTTCAAAAAGTTGTATTGAAAAATCGATATTAAATTCATAAAGTTTTTGAATATTTTTTTCTCTTGTGTTAGATATTGCCCCTTGATGATAAATTGTACTAACATCTTCCCATTGATTAAAATCATTTAGAAAGCTTCGAGCATTATCAATTTCTACACAAACTAAATCATTTTTTTTATCTAGTTTATCTTTGAAGTGGGAACCTATAAAGCCATCTGATCCAGTTAATATAATCATTTATTTTTCACTCTATAAATAGTTTAAATCATATTAAAAAATAGAATTTTATTTTCAAGACTTCATGAAGTTTTATTTTTTAAAATAAGCACTTTTTTAGACGAATCAACTAGTTTTACCTCTTATTTTCCAAGCAATATTTCTAACAAAAATTAATAACTTGTAGATACTTTCGATTCCGTATAAATAATTTTTTATTATTGAGAAAATTATTCTTTTAAAGCTAATCAAATCTTTTCTTATATAAAATGCGTCTCCCCATGAAAAAGAATCCCTCCAATAGTGAGTATCAGTCCTTATAAAATTATATTTGTATAAATATTTATCTATATCGCTTACAACAGGGCAGCCTTTATACAGTTCTCTTTTATTTACTTCTAAAATCATGTACTTCACGTCTTCATTTAGTGTGTTAACTCCCCCTTTTAAAACTTCTAACTCATAACCTTGCGTATCTATATTAAGTAAATCTATATTTGTAATTCCTAATTCATCAAGTTTTCTAATCTTTATAATCTCATCGTCTTTATGAAATTTTATCTGTGGATGTTCCTTTAGGTGTTCTTTTGGTTCCAGTATTGATGAGCTTTGACCATCATTATTGGCAGTGTGCATTGTTGCAGACCCCTTATAACTTCCAAGAGCTAGGTTAAAATAATTAATATTCTTGTGGTCTTGAAATTTGTTTTTTAAATGTTTAAATAGCTTTTGTTGAGGCTCAAATAAATTTAATTTTACATCATCAAAGAGCTTCAGATACTCTTCAACTTCTTGCCCTCTGTGGGCGCCCACATGTGCAATCGTTTTTATTTCAAGATGATATTTACTTTTTAAATGTTCAAGTTTTAACAATGCCATTATCAATTAAACCATATACAAATTAGAAAAATATTATATAAAATTAATTTTTACATAAATTTAATAATCTTAATCCCTGAAAACAATGCTATTAATAAAGAGCGACAAATGCTGTAAAGAACCTGGGTAAATGATTATTATTTTGGTTATTCTCTATTTTTTATATGAGAACTCACTACGTAATATCCTTCATTTTTTAGAAGAGTCACTATATGGCTTCTTGTAAATCCAACGTAACCTACGACTAAAGCTATTTTTTACTTTCAATTATTAATAAGAATATATAATAATTATATGGAAAGTCATCAAAAATAATGTTTCTTGTCGACATAATGGGTGGATTTGGAAATCAATTATTTCAAATTGCATTTGCCATGTACCTAAAAAAAAATGGCTTGAATCCCAAACTATTTATTTTTAATAGTAGTCAATCTAATAATCACAACTTCTATATGATTGATCATAAAAATTTTAATTTACAAACAATTAGTCCGTTAACTGAAATTATTTTAAAAAAGGTAAATGGTATAAATTTTGGTCTTAAATATTTTTTTACTGTTTACGATTATGAAAATACTGGTCAAATTAAAAGATTAGAATTTAAAAATAAAAAACTTGTAACTAGCTTTAATTCTTTTTGGCAAGATAAGTACTTTGTTGATGAGGTGTTCGACGAATTCAAATCTGGGTTGCTTAAGACACAAATCTTTAAGGAAGGATTTAATAAACAAAAGAATAAAGGTTCTACAATGCTTCATATTAGAAGGGGTGATAATGTATTTTTTTTGCCATTAAGTTACTACGAAGATTCTCTTAGTGAAGCAAGAAAGATAGACGGTTTTACGTATGACATTTTTACAGATGATCCAGAATGGGTTAAAGCTCAGAAAAGTTTTACGGACGCTCAAAATATTTATGGACCGAAGCAAAATGAAGATATAAAATCAGACACTTATAAAACTTTTTCTAAAATGCTTAATTATGAAAACTTCATAATTAGCAATAGCTCATACAGTTGGTGGGCTGCGAAAATTGCAGAAAATGATAATTCTAATATTTTCTATCCATTTCCATATTGGCCAGCACTGGAGCCTGATATTTTATATGATAATTGGATTCGAGTGAATCGATATATGGAAAGCTAAACTTTGAAAGATGAGCCACTGAAACAGGTAAGTCCTTATATGGTTTTGATTACTTTATTTGAATTTAATGATTTATAATTGGAAAATAAATTTTGTTTCTAATTATTTATAAATATACCTATATATGGTGTATCTTCAAGTGACATAACGTGAGCATCAATGCTTTCTATATAAATTAAATCTCTAGTTCTTTCATTTATAAGATATCTCTTTACCGAACTAGGCTCAGAAAATTTATTGTTAAATTCGATTTTATATAATCTTCTTTGGTTTAGAGAAGAAACCATAAATGTATTGCTGTTAGCACTCTGCTCTATTGCACTTATTCCTATTGATGGATAGAAATAATAAATGGGTTCAGTAAAACCGTGGTTTTTATGTGATTTATACAAAGGAGCTGCATCTATCGTGACGTTGCCATAGTGATTTCCATATGATGAAATTGGCCACCCATAGTTAATAAATTTATCTGAAGTTCGAATAAGATTTATTTCATCTCCGCCTGCCGGACCATGCTCAGTAAGTAGATGTACTCCATCTATCTCTGTAAGTGTTAAGCCTTGTGGATTTCTGTGACCTATGGATACAGTTTTAATTTTTCTACCATCATTATCAAGTAAGATAGTTTTACCAAGATTAGAAGTTTTCTCTTGAGCACTAGATCTTTTTAAAAACTCTCCAGTAGTAAAAAGATATTTACCATCTTTTAGTGTGATAATCTTACCTCCTGCCGAATGACCACTAAAAGAAGGTTTATTATCTGTAAAGACACATTCTTCATGTGAAAAGAATTCAGAGAATTCAAGATACTCATAATTAAATTCAGCCTGAAGAATTGAGGTGTTGTAACAATTTTCTTTTACTTCTTTGGTGTATGAAACAAGTAAAAGATTACCGTCAATCAAAATATCCTTTATGCTGAACCAACTTGGGTTATAAATCTCATCATCAACAATAAGTTTTTGAAAATTAGATTTAATATGTAAGACTTCAATACTTTTCTCTGAAAGCAGCATTGCAGTAGGAATATATGTAAAAAGTCCCGTTCCTAAGCCAATAATAAGATTTCTTTCATGCTCGGCGAAATATGCAAAAGATTTTTGCCCCGAAAGAGCAGTATTAAAAAAAGAACAGCAAAATGAATATTTTCTTAAAATAGAACCATCATTGTAAGTTGTAATCTCCTCCACGCAACTTTTGGTAAAAGTCTCAAATATTGTTTTTTTGTTCTCATAATTAAATTCTTTTGATTCAAGATATATTTCTTCAATAGACTCTTCAAGATTAATTTTTTCACATTCTAGATCTTGAAAGTCATCAAGAGCGTGGTCAAAGGTGACTTTTTTTTCAATCTCAATTTCTTCAACATATGGCACATTAGAGCAAAAATCAAAATTGTACTTATTACATGTCTGATCAAAAAATGGATTTTGATTCTGTGTATCAAACATTTGAGAGGTGCAGGAGGCTAAAAACATAAATATGCTGACCTGTAAAATTTTTGCTATTTGTCTGATCACTTGTTTGGATTGATGCTGTACCAACAATTATCTCTCAGCTTAAATTCAGAGAATGATTCGTCTACAGCTTTCTTTACGCCCGAAAATAAAGGGTAGTCATCACCGACTATTAGCCCCTTCTTTTTAATTTTTGGTTTCCAGATAGAAATGTCTCTTAGAACACCTTCATAGGTGTGATCTCCATCAATAAATATTGCATCGACAGATTCATCTTCAATTAAGGGAGCAACTATTTCAGACGATGCCCTATATAATGTAAATCTTTTATCTTTTATCTTATTTATTACATATGAGTAGCAGTAATCCAATTCTTTTTGAAACTTTTGAGAAAATACATCTGAATCATCATATCCGCTTACGTATGGATCTACTCCAATATACTCAGATATTTTCGAATCTAGTATTTGAAAAGTATTTTCAACATTTCCAGCTCTCGCAACACCAATCTCCACAATTGTTAAATCACTCATATCAGGAATAGCTTCTTTTACTAAGTCAGAAAATATTCCATATTCCCAGGTCGTTTCTGCATCTTCTTTTTGGAAATGAGCCATGTAGGATTTAAATTCATCATTTATCTCAGATAAATTTTGAGAATCACTAACTTTTTTTGAATTTGTTTTTAAAAAATTTATAATTTTGTTAAACATTTACTAATTAATACTACAAAATTCTGATTTGTATGTTTAGTTTAATGAATTTAGAAGTAGTAATTTAAGAGGGCTAAAAGATTTGCACTCACTAGATATTCAGAATTTGTTATAACTATAATTAATTTATATTAAGCTTTATAAAATCCATTAAAAAATTATGAATAAAATCAGCGTTGCCATACCAACTTATAAATCTTCAGAATTTGTCAATAAATGTATTTCAAGCATTTTTAAAGTTAAAAATGTTGATGAAATTATTATCCATGATGATTCTGCTGAAAATAATGAATACATGAAACTAGTGAAAATTATTTCAAAATATCAGAGTAAAAATGGCCCAGAGATTCATTTGTACAAAAATAAATCAAATTTAGGTGGTTTTAAAAATAAATATTTAGCTGTCCAGAAATGTAAAAACGATATTGTATACCAGATAGACTCAGATAATATAGCATCAAATAATTTCTCTAATTTTTTAGTTACTCTACTTAAAAACTTTGATACAGAAATGCTCTACACACCTTCCTCCATTTCTGTATTTAAAAATAATCATTATTTGACAAGCTTTAAAAAAAATACCTTAGTGAAAATTACACACGATGATTTAATTTTAGATCTAGTTAAGACTCAAGACGAAATACATAATAAGACACTCTCTAATAAACCCATGGAATGGGTCTTAAACCTAGGAAATCACATATTTCATAGAGACTCCTACCTTGAGAAGCTAAACGAAGGTTTTATTTCTAAAGAAAATACTTCGGCTGGCGATGCTATAGCTGGAACATATTATTGGCTTAAGAATGGGGGTAGTCTTTACCTTTTAAACAATTTCACTCATCACCACAGACTTCGAGGAGATGGGTACTTTGCAAATTCAAAAGAGGAAGGTCCTCAAGTAGTAAAACAATTTATAGAAAAAATCACGGATTTGTAATAAAGTTTGTATTTGGTTTTATTGTGGCCAGAGGCAGAATCGAACTGCCGACCCCTTGTTTTT
>CEOP01034640.1_pt1 | contig 56569 bp, 52 predicted proteins | sample 361301 | NCBI WGS metagenome assembly CEOP01 (sample SAMEA2619548, study PRJEB7988) | marine metagenome | biome: marine biome (ENVO:00000447); feature: deep chlorophyll maximum layer (ENVO:xxxxxxxx); material: "saline water (ENVO:00002010), including plankton (ENVO:xxxxxxxx)" | depth 55 m
GAGGGACATGAAAATATTAAGATGAGTAACTCTATTATTGATTATGTATTTAGAGCACTTGGTCTAGAGTACTTAAACAGAACAGATATTGTTCAAGTACCCCCAAAAGATAACTCTGTTCAGAAAACTGAATCTGTGGAAATGGTAGCTAAAGCAGAGGCTGCACCTGTTGAACAAGCAGAGGCTGCACCTGTTGAACAAGCAGAGGCTGCACCTGTTGAACAAGCAGAGAATTCAATTGCTACAGTTCAAGAAGTTCTAGGAGATATGATGGGTGATGCTCCTGCTTGTAATGAATGTGGGCACATTACAATAAGAAATGGGTCATGTTACAAATGCCTGAATTGTGGTAATTCTTTAGGATGTAGCTAAGTTATTTACTTCTTGTTTTTAATTTAAATTCAATTATCTTAACTAGCATGTTTTGAAATGTTACTTCTGTCTTCCAGCCGAGATTGTTGTAAATAAGAGAAGGGTCTGAGACAATCTCTATCGGATCACCCTCTCTAAGCAAAGTGTTGTCTACTTTAATATATTCCTGATAATCCAAATTAAAATACTCAAATACATACTTAACCATATCTAATATTGTATTCCCCGTTCCGGAACCAATAACATAGTCAACCGGATTGGTCTCGTTAATAATTAAATTTATAGCTTTAACAATATCGTAAGCATAGGACCAGTCTCTTTTATATTCGAGGCTTCCTACAATTAATTCTGAGGTCTTTTGGTTATGAATATCTATAACTGTATTTATTACTTTCATAACTAAAAAATTTTCTAGCCTGTATTCTGATTCGTGATTGAACATTACACCGGATTTAATATTCCAATCATTATTATTTCTTAATTCGTTAACTTTGCTATGTAAAGCATGCTTTGCCTCAGAATATGGTGATCGTGGTTCCATTTTTGAATATTCATTTAAGGGTATTTGCTCGGAAGTAGAAAACATTTCTGATGAACTTGCTTGAAAGAATGTAGGAAAAGTATGGCTTGCTTTACAGGCATTCACTAAATTATTAAATTGATTTACTATTATATTTTTATAATCTTTAGAATTTTGAAAAGAATTATAAACGGAGCTTGGTCCAGATAAATTTATAATCTTGTCTACTTTTAAGTCTATTAATAATCTGTCAACATCGCTTTGATTTAGTAAATCTAATTTGATTAATTTTAAATTATTTTCATCATATTCTCCTGTTATTTCATTAAGGTTTTTATAAAAATTATTATTTTTTTCTGATCTACTAATACCAAAGACTTTTAAATTGTCTTCTTTTTTCAACAGATGAGAAGTAAGAAATATTCCATCTTGGCCAGTTATGCCGGTAATTAATACTTTTGTTTTAGACATATTTTAAATTTTATAGGAATAACCATATTATTCTCTAAAGTAGTGAAAGTTTATTTATCAGACATTAATGAATCTTGGATTGTTGATAGAGTAAGGGAAGAGTGGTACAAATACAACCCTGAATTGTCTTCAAAAAATATTAAAACAGCCGACACTATATGGATTATATCTCCATGGTTGTGGAGTAAATTACCTAAAAAATATCTTAAAAAATGTAAGGTTGTATGTTCTATATTTCACTTTGAAGAAAAAGATTATAATCCTTCAAATATGAAAGAATTTTATAAAAGAGATAAATATGTAGATAGCTATCATGTAATTTCACAAAAAGTCTTACAGGAACTTCAAAAATTAACGCCGAAGCCAATAACTTATATTCCATTCTGGGTGAATCAAGATATATGGTATGAAATTGAAAATAAAGAAAAATTGAAATTAAAGTACAATATACCTGTTAATTCTTTTGTAATTGGTTCTTTTCAGAGAGACACTGAAGGCAAGGATTTGAAAAGTCCAAAATTAATCAAAGGACCAGATAGGTTTATTGAAATCGCAAAATACTATAAAAGCTTACATCCTAACTTGATAATTCTACTTTCTGGCAAAAGACGTCAATATATTATTAATGAACTAAATAAGGAAAACATTAGTTTTTTATATTATGAAATGGCAAGCTTTGAGGAATTAAATGAATTTTATAATATCTTAGATTTATATATTGTCTCATCAAGAATAGAAGGTGGGCCACAAGCAATAGTTGAAAGTGGAATAACAAAAACTCCAATAATATCAACTGATGTTGGTTTTGCCTCAGACATTTTGTCAAACGAATCAATTTTTGACATGAATAATTTTAAAAATGCAAAACCAAATATAGATTTTGCATATAAAAAATCAAAAGAACTAGTCATACCTAAAGGGTTTGAAAAATTTATAAATATGCTCTCTTAAAATAAGATATTTTACTTAACTTATTTCATTTATTTTGTATTATTAAAAAGTAATACTCAGGGCGCTTAGCTCAGTCTGGCAGAGCGCTTCCCTTACAAGGAAGAAGTCACAGGTTCAAATCCTGTAGCGCCCACAAGGGTTTTCAAAGTATGCCCTGCTAAAGTTAAAAACCATATAGAGGAATTCAATAAATTATTAATAAAGAAAGAATCATATTCTTTTTTCTAATCTCAATTGTCTAGTTTTCGTAAAGAATTCCTAAATATTTATAGACCAACCCCACAACCCTACCTCTTGAAGTTAATTCTAAAATATCTTTATTAATTTTTATTAATCCAGAATTTTGTTGTTCTTCTAAACGTTTTTCAATTAAATACACGCTAGATAACTCCTCTATTTTGTAAATATCTTGAACTGAAATTTCGTCTTTTTCTATGTAATAATCTAACATTTCAACAGTAAGCGACCGGTCAATATAAGCTATCACTGAGATTAAATATAAAATAAGTGCGGGTATTGCAATAAATATGATTTCAAAATTAATCAATTTAAAGTAATAAACAAAAAAAGAAAAGACTACAAACTGAATTAAAAAATTTATAGTATAGGACAATTGAAAATTGTTAATTAATCTCCAAGTTAACAAATGGAACAATAAAAAGAAGAGTAAAAATAAAAAATACTTGGTAACTGTTTTGTTCATTAAGATAATAATAATAAATAACTTTGAATAAATTTAAATTCTTAAAAGATTAAGTAATCAAGCAAAATCATTAATTCTTATTAATCCAGAATTTAGCTGTTCTTAATAAAGTCTCATAAGAATCATATTCATATTTGAAATCATTTAACTTCCAATCATCATCAAAATAGGAGTTATACGCGTAGCCTCCAAAATGCCATTTTGTAAAATTAATTAACTTTAAATTGACAAGAATATATCCAAGAATTAAAAAAGCTTTTGGATAAATGTTTATTCTTCTAATCTTTTTATTAAATTTAGTTTCTAATTTGTCTAAATAATGATTTAATTTTAACGGGTTAGGTGCAGCTGCTGGCCATATACCAGTGATCTTATTTTCCATAATATGTTCTACAAATCTAGCAACGTCGATAACATCAACAAATTGCATAATTTGATTACCATTGTTTGGTAATGGGATAGGAAATCCTTTTTCAATTAATTTAAAGAAAATTTCAAATATTCCCCCCCTGGATTCACCAAGTATTGCTTTTGGTCTGATGATCGATAAATTGCTTAGATTTTTATTATTCAAAAGCAACCTTTCTGCTTCTAGTTTAGAATCTCCATATAAATCTAGTGGTGCTTGTTTTGTTGATTGTCTTATTGGGGTTTCTTCAGGAATTCCATAAGTACCGCTTGAACTAACATATATGAAAAAAACATTTTTATCAAACCTTGAGTTCACGATTTCTTGAACAGAAAATATATTTTTATCCATCAGTCTTTTTTTATTATTTTTAAATGGTAAGACAGTGGCTGTGTCAATTATATAATTATATTCTGAAAGATTATAATTTTTCATTTTTATGAACTCAGTAACATCCATTTTATGATGGCTAATATTATTTTTTAAAATATAAGAAGTATTTAAGTCTACTGCATCAATGCTGTATGCTTTTGAAGATATGAGTTTCAAAACCTTTGCACCTAGAAACCCTGACGAGCCTAAAATTAAAACTTTTTCCATAATGTTTTATAATATATTGCTTATATCTAAAAAAATGGTAATTGAGATACTTTTCTCATCAGTTTTCATTAAGCCACTTATCAATTAAAATTTCATTTAAAACCATTACAACTGCCTGAGGATTTCCCCACGGTGCTTCCGGTAATAATGATGCATCACAAACTTTTATTCTCGGATCTTTTTTCAATTCGCCTAATTCACCAAAGTCTGTATGTTTATTTAAAGGAAGGGAGCCAAAAATGTGTACGGTTGTCATTGGAGATATATCAGATTTTGGCCACAAATTAATAATATCTGTAGAAGTAAGTAAATTTTTTAAAATTAAAAAACCTTCTTTTATTTTATTTCTATCTTCTTTTTTTAAAAAACAGAAGGGTATTAACTTTCCGCCAATATTTATAAGCCTTCCTTCTGAATTGTCCAAAATAGTACTGCTAAAATAGCTAACTAACCTTTTTTCATTAGGAAAATCTTTTTGCTTGCCTAAAGAGGCTAGAGTAGCTTTAACATATGGATATGTTGAAACAGAATATCCAAACTTAAATTTGTAGTCTTTTGTCCAAGACTGATAGGGCGGGAACAGATCTCCGTCATTTACATCAATCCTATATTCTGCAACCACCCTGTTCATAGGGTGAAAATTAAAATAAATCTTATCATTTAGAAGTCCAGAATTCTTCAATATTTGTGGTGTCCCAATTGTTCCAGAAGAAAGAACAACTTTTTTGGCTTTTATTACAGTTTTCTTTTCATCTGACAAACATTCGATATTAATGTATTTATTATTTGGTAATATTCTCTTTACCTCAGAATTGCTTAAAATATTCATTCCTTGATTTTCAGCAATTTTTAGGTAAGTTACTTGCATACTTTTGTGTTCTTCAATGGGCTTATATGTTCTCCACCTTGGAACCTCTTCGCAAATCAGCCCTTTTTTTTTCGAGCCTTCTATTAAGGCTGATTTTATTTCCTTATATGTTCCTGGAGGAGTTTTTTGCACAGATAACATTTCTTCAACTTTTTTTTCATACCTATTCCACTCTTCCTCGTGAATTTTACATTTATCCAAAAATGAGCTCTTGTATGGTTCTGTAAGCTTGAAGTATAAACCGCTATTAACTTCACTTCCCCCACCATAAGTAAAGCCTTCAGCAAATAACATTGGGACGTTACCATAACAAAAATTCATTCCTTGGTTTTTGAATTGTTTTGTTGTTTGATCGAGAGAGTGATGTTTTACTGTACCTGGGGAAAATATTTTTCCTGATTCTACAAGAATTACACTTTTGCCACTTTCAATTGATCTAAGAGCTGCTATCGACCCCCCTGGACCACTACCAATTACTGCAATGTCATATATTTTTTCTTCATATTTATTTTTTTTTAATTTATCTTTTGATTTAAGTAAAGTTTCTGGATCTGATTCAAAAACTAGTACAACTATTCCAGCAATAAATTTAAAAAAAATAAAATTTTTGTTAGCACTAATAAATAAATTAATAAATTTGAAGATATTAAGAAAGTTTAAATAAAAAAATAAAAAATATTTTATATATCCAGTATTAGATATTCTTGTATAGACACTTTTGCATTTAACTTTGTCACATTCATAATCTAAAAAATACAAAATAGGATGAATTCTATTAAAGCTACATTCTTTCATACACTGATTATAGATAACGAGTTAATAACTTAGACTAAATAAGAAGTTTGATAAAAAGTTATTAATAAAATTATTATATGTTTTCAATTTGTATGTAAGTATTAAAAAAGTCACTAAACGCATCTAAAAATAATCTTGTTCAATAAGAACATTTCCTTGGTTTATTAACTTTAAAACTAGCGCTTCTCTTGTAAGTAAGAAGTTGATGGTTCAAACCCTGTAGCAGCCAGAAAAATCTTAAAATCTATATTTAAAAATGTTAAAAATATAATAAAATCCGTCTTTAATATTAATTTTTTTTCCTTGGCTATAGCTCCGTCCAGAATAATGAATTGGTAACTCAAAAACCGATGTGTTGTATTTTAGAAACTTTGCAAGTATTTCTATTTCAATCGAGAAGCCCTTTTCTTTAAAATTTGTATTTTTAAAAAATTTTGCTGGAAACATTTTGTAACATGTTGCGATATCAGTAATTTTATAAAAATTTATAATTGAAAACAATAAGGATAAGAATTGATTTGCTATATGAGTGCTTTTATAAAGATTATTTCTTTCTAAACTTCCAATAAACCTAGAGCCGAGAATTAGAGAATTTTTATTTTCAATTGATAATTTTTTAAGTTTAATTAAATCATTAGGGTCATATTCTAAATCAGCATCGTGGATAACCATATGAGATGTTTGAATATGTTCTTTGATAGAGACTAATGCTGAGCCCTTGCCTTTATTTGATTTGTTTAAAAAATAGCTGACATTGTTGTGTTTATTAGCAATATTTATTGCTATCTCTTTAGACCTGTCTGTAGATGAGTCATCTACTAATAGTATTTTGTCTGCAACACCGGAGGAAAGTAATCTTTCAAAAGAATTTTGAAGAAAATCTTCTTCATTATAAAAGGGTATAACTGCTGTTAAAGAGTACATGTGTCTATATTAAAACATTAAGAAATCTTTTTTAAAGAATTTAGATACTAATCAATATTTTGTTTTAAGATTACAAAATAATGAGATTTAATTCCTTTATGCAAAAAATTGAATCGTTATACTTTTATACAATTTTTTCATTAATTATTTTTGTACTAACTTACAACCTTTTTCATTACGATCCCATCCAAGGTTATGATGGTATGGCTCACCACGCTTACGTACAGAATTTCTTAAATATATTTGTTCCTGGAAAAACAGATCAGCCATCAGTGAATTTTACTTATGAATTTTTCAGTCCACCACTTCCTTATGTATTGCCAGCATTTATAAATGAATTATGCAAATTATCAATCTCATCTGCAAATAAACTTGAGATTTGTCAGGATTTATATGGATTTATAAATATTTTATTTTTAAGTGTCCTCTTTATTTTGTGCTTAGTTATCTATATGAAAATTATCAAAATACTTTTTAATAAAGATAAAACTTTAAACCTTACGATACTTCTCACAATAGGTATATTTTCAACGAACTACAAAGCAATCTCAATGATTCGAGGAGAGGTGTATATACTTTTTTTAAATGCTTGTCTAATCTATAAATTCTTATTATTGGCGAAGAACTCATTTGATTACAAAAAACAAGATATTTTCATTTTTGGGATAATAATTGGTCTTTTGTCTTTGAGTAGGCAGTGGGCATTTCTCCTTTTTCCCTCATTTTTTCTAATTTACTTTTTTATAGAAAAAATTTATAGAGAAAAATACATAAAGTTTATGTTATTTTCTTTTTTCCTGGGTTTTCTTATTTCAGGATGGTTTTACATTGGGCTATTTCTAGAATATGGATCGTTTACTACATTTAATCAAAGCCCAACTAAATTTAAACTTTCAAACCAACCAATGGAATTCTATCTTCCTTTTGCTAATGATGCACATATGGTTTTTACAAAACCTATAAGGCCCTATTTTAGAAATCAGTTTTTACCAATTCTATATAGTGATCTTTGGGGAGACTACTGGGGATACTTTTCATTTACTAGTAAGTCATTATTAACAGGAAGAAACCAAGCAAATATTGGTGACTATCTTGCAAGGGTAAACTTAGTATCTTTAATTCCAACTTTCCTACTTTTTTTTGGGTTTAAAGAAAGTATTAAATCATTTAAAAATAAACATACAGATAAATCAAATATATTGAATAATTACTTGGTATTTGCAGTTTTAGTTTCATTTTTTGGATATCTATGGTTTCTGATTAGTTTTCCAAATAATTCTGGTGATACAAATAAAGCTACTTATATTATTCATTTATTTCACTTGCTAGGCTTATGCAGTGCTATGTATATTGAAAAGTTCAAAAATATAAATGTAAAAGTTTACTTTGCAATTTTGTCTGTTCTTTTTATAGTTTTTATACATAACTTATCTTCGATGATGAGCCATTTCCCAATAATTTCAATTTTCTAGCCATTTAATCACAAGTATCATAAAACTTTAAAACTCTCTGGTAGCAACTTGTATTTAAAAACTGTTTCATCACAGGAAAGAAATATCGTGTTCAAGTCATAACTGATGTTGGTATTACTTACGTAGAAGTCGGCGTAGCAATCCATACCCTTGAGGAAGCAGTAACTTACCTGGATTACGACTTCATTAGATTGCATACTTGCTAATTAGTCACTCCACTAAAAGAATGGGTAATGTCTTAGAGAGAAAGATTAATAAAATTATTTACTTTTTAAGTCTTGCTTTAAAAAAGAAACTACACACATAAATTAGAAAATCAGAAAGAATAATTAATAACCTAAAAGATAGAACTAATAACAATAAATTCTCATCACTTTCATAATTAAAATAAGTGCATGTGGCAATAAAAACATATTCCCTAACTCCAAATCCTGCGGGGGCCGTTGTAATAAAAATTGAGAGAATCGAAGAAAACATGTAAATTAATGCAATTTCTAAAATAAAATTTTGTATATAAAAATTAAGAAAAACTATCAATCCTAAAATATAGACCAATTCACCAAAAAAATAATACACACTGGCCAAAAAAGTTTTTCTATTAACTGTATTTTTTAAGATCATTACAACTAACAGAAATATAAAAATTAAAATTAATAAATCTACTATCAAGTACAAGCTTAAAAAAAATAACACTAGAAGAATAACTATATTTTCTTTAATTATATTTTTAAAAATTGTTGAAGATTTTAAACTCTTACTTTTATTTATTATTCTTTTGCTGATAATTCCAATTTTAAAAGGAAAATATTTGCCAATGATTGAGTTTAACCATGAGTAAATTTCAATAGAATCATATGTTCCTGAAACCATATAAGACCACGCAATAGCCTGAATAGTTGAAGATATGCAAATTAAACTAATTACGGCAAGGCTATTTTCAAAATCAAAATTTAGACTTATTTCATAACCAGCAATTTTTGAAAAAAGAAAATAAAGTGATAAAAGTGTAATAACGTAATTAAGTGTTACAAATAACTTATTCTCTTGAATCTTCTCAAATTTTTCAAATTTCATTTATATATTTCATTCATCAACTTTTTTATATTAAAAAATATTAGTAATGTAAGTTTTGATAAATTTTAAAATTAGATTAAGAGTATTTTTTTCTAACATATCTTCAAGTGCATTAAAAAAAATTAATATCTCTTCCTCTTTTATTATGTTTGATGGAGAAACCCTGATCATTGGTTTTTCATTATCAACAATGCCAACCAGTATGCTGTGCTGATCATAAAGATAAGCCATATAAGTAGCAATTATTAATCTTTCAAATTCTCTTTTTTTAAATTTATTTATAACATCACCAAATTTTGAAGAATCACTTTGTAAAACACTCAGATTGAACTCAATCCCTCTTATTAAACCCTTACCTTTGATATTTACAATTTTGTTGGGAAATTTATTTTGTAATTTTCTAAAACTGTCATCAAAAATTTTTGACACTTTTTGTAATTTCTCAACATACCTGTCTTCAATAATTACATTTATTGCTTCTAAAGCTGTTGCAGCTTCTTCTGCAAAATATGAATACGTAGTCGAATGAAGAGAAAATTCTTGAATACTTGAGTACGTTTTTTCATAAATTTCTTTTCTAGTGACATAAGAAGAAATTGATGATTTTCCACCACCTAGTGTTTTAGATAAAGTTAATATATCGGGAGCAATATTTTCACACATACAATTTTTCAGATCATCACTACAACTTTCATAGTTAGTACAACATCTCATAAAGTTCATTAGATTTCCAACTTTTGCCCAACCTGTATATATTTCATCATAAATTAGTACAATATTGTATTTTTTCGTAATTGCCCTAACGTTTAATAAGAACTCTGTATCCAATTCTTGCAATGTAGAAGCACTATAAGGCTCAACAATTAATGCATAAATATTGTCCTTATGTTCGTTAATTAATTTTTCAACTGATTCAAAATTGTTATATTCGAAATTTAATACCCCATCAATTTTTTGAAAACTAAAACTACTTTCTTTATCCTTGGTTAGGCTTCCAGAACCTATCAACTTTCCATGAAAAGCAATATCTGAAGCAAGGATGTGTTTTTTTTCACCACGGTGGTACTTGTATGCTAATTTAATTGCCCCATCAACAGCTTCTGCGCCAGAGTTGGCAAAAAATGAATAATTTAAATTTGAGGGAAGTAAATTACTTAAATTGTGAGCTAAAGCAGCGGTGTATTTTGAAAAATACTGTTTGTTGACTTCCATAATTTTTTGAGAATTGAATTCATTCCTTATATTCAAAATTCTGGGATGATTATGTCCGAGACCAAGAACTCCATTACCGCCAGTAATATCTAAGATTTTTTTTCCATCTTCAAGGTAGATATACATTCCTTCCGAATATTTAGTGGTGTCACTGCCATATGGAAAATAGTTTAAAAACTTTGTGAAGTGCTTAGAAATAAATTTACTATATAGTTTTTGTATTTCGTTTATATTTAAATTACTAGCTTCATCAAAACTATATAATTTCTTCATATGTTTATATTAAATCAACTTAAGCAGATAAAATTATTTTTATTTTAATTTCTAGTCGTTGAACAATAAAAGAATTCATTAAGCATAATAAATTAGTAAATAAATAATATCTACTATTGTAAATAGTGTGTTTGGGAAACTACTTTTTTACTCAATTAAATTTAAAATTCTAAATTTTTTAAATTTAATATTTTTTTTATTTAAGAAAAATATTCGTATTAAAAAAGAAGGAAGCTTTTATATGGTTTATTCAGAATCATACAAATTATACTTTTACCTCCTGGAAAGAGTAGATGTATTTATAAACGGAATTGAATCCAGATTTAAAAAACTTTCAGATGAATATTTTTTGAACCTTATTGATTTTGAAGAAGGAGATAATGTTATTGATTGTGGAGCTCATTTAGGGGAGCTTCTATATTGTTTTAAAGATATAAAAATAAATTATTTTGCTTTTGAGCCATCAGCTAAGCTATGTGATTGTATTGAAAAAAATATAAGTATAAACCAAAATAATTATTTAAGTTATGAAGTGGTTAATGCAGCTCTACTAGATATTAACGATAAAGTAACAGTATATATTAGAGATGAAACAGGCGATACCTCATTAGAAGCAGATGATTTATCAAAATCATTAGTAATTGATTCTATTAGATTAGACCATTATTTTAAAAAAAATACTTTTATAAAGCTTCTAAAAATTGATGCTGAAGGTTTTGAGTATGAGGTTTTAAAAGGAGCAGAAAATTTATTAAACTCAATTAAATTTATTTCAGTAGATGCTGGATTCGAGAAAGCCTCAAATACTAAAGATACATTTGATGAAGTGAATGAATTCTTATTGGCAAATGGATTTACTTTAAAAAATAAGAATCCTGTTAGACATACATATCTATATTTAAATTCTAGAATTAAATAAATTATTAAGTGTGTTTTGGAAGAAAGCTTGATTTTTGAATTAATTTACGAAGCTCAGAATTTGAATTGACTAAGTAAGAAAACACTATCCCTAAACCAAGTACAATAAAATACCCGACACCTACTACTAAGGATTGAATATTCCCGGAATTATCACCATATAAAAAATATGGTATGAAGAATCTTGAAAGGCTTAAAATTCCTGGGATTGAAATAACTAGACCCACAAGAAAAATTAAATTAAAATATCGATATAAAAATATACAAGAAAAAATAATTTTAAATGTTTTAATAATATAGGAAAAATTGGAATTAAATAATCTTGACTCTCGTGTTAGATTAAAACTTTTTAACAAGACTGTATTAATTTGTAACTTAAGTTTGGATGCTTGAAATAATGTTTCAACAGTATAAGTAAAATTATTTGAAGAAAATAATTCTCCAATAGCCCTTTTTGAATAAATTCGGAATCCAGAAGTTACATCCAAGACCTTAACATCTATTAGGTAGCTTATAAACCTTGATCCATATTTTTGAATTAAATTTTTTGTTTTTCCAAAATGATTGTCTTTTTCAAAATTCCTACATCCAACAACAATATCTGACTGTGAGTTTTCAATTAAGTTTATTAATTTATTCAATTCCTCAACTGGATATTGCATATCTGCATCAAAAATAATTAAGTAGTCAGTTCTTTCTTGTTTGGCGTAATGCATGATGCTATTAAAAACTTCTGATAAACCTTGGTTAGTGATTGAAGAGACAATACTAATTTTACCCTCAAAATTAGATAATATATTTCTTGTGTTGTCAAAACTCCCATCATCAACAACTAAAAATTTAAAATCATGATTCCTAATTTGGTTTGTTACATTAAATAGGCTTAATAAAGTATCTTCAATATTTTCTTCTTCATTAAAACACGGAACTGCGATAAGTATCTCCACAAAAATATAATAACTTAATTTCGATTAAATAGATTTATTTTTTATTTTGTAATAATTTTTAATTAAATAATGCGATATAGCTATATAAAAAAAGATTAAAATAATCAGATTTTGCCAATCATAGTCACTTGAAATTTGAAAAAAATATTTAATTTTTTCAGTATCATTACTAAATACTTCTAAATATGTTAATAAATCTTCTTTGTTGAACAAGGCGGATAAGATCTTTAAAATAATAATTCCTAAATATGAAGTAGCAAATATAACCAAATAGCTTGAAAACTGAAAAATTGAACCTACTAAACCACTTAAATATTTTGGTTGAGTAAAACCTTGCTCTGTTCCAAAAACATTTATTCCTTGCGAAAGAGAAGTTGCAACTGATGTTTCAAACAATAAAAATCCAACAAACCCTAAAAGACCTAAAGATAACGATAGAATTTTTATTGTTTTTTCCTCAAATAATTTATAAATCAATAAAATTCCTAAAGGAATATAGCTAAACAGGTAACGGAATCCGTAACCAGATGCGGCACTTTGCCAAAGTACAATTACCATGAAATTTACAGAAATCATTAATGATGATATAAAAAATAAGTTAAATTCTTTTTTTGCTAAAAAATAGATAGGTGATACGACAAATAAAAACACTGGGAAAGTGAAATATATTAAACCGAACTCTTGAGAAAATATTGTTAAAAATAAAGTGTTAAACATTAAAATTAATGTATCAAAAAAATCTTGTGTGCTATTGAAAATTTGGAACACTTGTTGATCGTATGGATTTAAAATACCTTGATTGTAAACCTTTGAAGGATTTAGAGCATAAAAACCATAAACAACTTTTGTATGGAGTAAAAATGACATTAGTCCGAATAAGTTTCCAATATAAAAATTGATATTTGTTAAAACTTTTTTAATTAGATTTACTTTATCTGTTATGAGTAAATAAAAAATCGGAATCAAAACAAAATAATAGTTTGTCCACCTAATTGATAGAAAAATAAAAGGCAAATAACCTACAAAAAATAAAGTAGATTTTTTATTATCTTCTAATCTTGAGGCAATATACATGAGGAAGGCTACAGAAAATATTTCATAAACTACAGTCATTGAGTATCTTTCGAAAGCATAATATGTTGCTCCTGAGCCAAAAAATAATAAATACATAAATACAGGATTATTATTTTTTTTTATCAATATTTTTTGAAGTATAAATATTGTGACAAAAAAATAAAATATAGCTGATAAAGAGTATAAAAAATAATGCGGTTTTGGATAAATATTACTTTCAATAGATATTTTTTCAATAAAATTCCCAAAAAGCATAAATGGTGATGATAAAATTCCAACTCCGATAGGGTGATAAGGTACTGGTCGACCATCATCTCTTATAAAATTTCCTGTAGTTGATGTAATTTGGTTATCATAATTAAAGTCAAAATCAGCAGAAATAGTTTTGCTGTGAAAGTAATAACTTGCATCGTCACCGGTATTCCACGTATCCGGTATATCTAATCTGTAGTCAAACCTAGTAATTAAAAGAAGGAAAGTAGTAATAAGTATGATAAATATAAATTCTCTTAAACTTGGTTTTTTAAAGCTATTCATTATTAATACTTTTAATTATCTCAATAATTCTATCACCCACTAATTCGCTACCTTCAATAGTTAAATGATTATTATCTTCATAGTAAATTTGGTTTCCTATTGCGCCTACACAATAACCTGCCAAGATTTCATTGCAGATAATGTCCGAAGTAAATACTCTATACATGTCATTATCTACAATATCATTATATATTTTATGTGACCTCACGGTATTAGGTGACTCATAGTATAAATTACTTTCCATAATGACAGGATCCCCAAACTCTATATTTCTGGAAAAATATTGATCCAAAACATCAAATGGTATTCCATTCATATAGAGATGAGGTATCTGATAAACAACAATGACTTTGTTATTGTTGTTTAGAAAAAACTTAACTGTTTCTGGGATTGTTTTTTCAAGCTCAAGTCCTTCATAGTATATATTGTCGAATTTATCCCACGTGTTTGCAATATATACAATTATTGAATCTTGAATTTTAGGTGCCAACATATTTATTGCTTCTTTGTCTTTCCTTGCACAATCGGGGACATTCGTATTAATTAAAAATATACAAGAATCCCCCGTAACTAAATATAAGGGGTTGGTTGATACATTCGAAACAATATGGCTAGAAATTAATTTTGCATGAGAATCTCCAAAAATATATACTGCTTTTTTATTGTTTTCATTATTAAAAATACAAATATCTTTTGAATTGTTAGATTTGGAATGGTGACAATTCTGACCATTTTGATATGTACTATAGTTATCAGCATCATAAAAAAGTATCACCTTCTCTGGCATGTTGTACCTCTGGGTAAAAAAGCCATTATTTTTAATAGTTAAAGCATTAAAACCTACTACTAAAAAAAGAACTGGCAATAAACTTAAAACTTTTTTATTTGCTTCTAATTTAATAAAATACTTTTCTATATATTTGTAATTTAAGTACGATATTCCAAATATAAATATTAGTAGTATTAGGGAGTCAAAAAATATTGAAATTAAAAATTTTATTTGATATTTGTACAAGAACCATTTAAAAAAAGAATAAACGGGTTGGTGGAATAGGTAGATTGAATAAGAAGCTTTTCCTATATTTTTAATAATTTTATTATCATTCATTTTTATAAAAATAGATGACGAATCATTAGAAACTAGGATAAAAAATACACCTGCTGTCAGTATTATCTTAGGCTCAATATCAAGTAACCAATTATCATCAAAAAAACAAATTGGGAAAAAAATAAGGAAGTAAGCAAAATAAGTAAAAAATTTATTTGCATTAAATCGAGGTATAAAACCAGCAAGTGATCCTAAGAGTAGCTCCCACCCTCTATATTGAGTAAGATAAAATTTATCGTCTAGCTCTGTTTGGTTTGTAAAAAAAGAAAGTATTAAAATTAATATTAATGATTTCAACAATATTTTTTTATTTATTTTAAATATTAGAAATAGAAACAGAGGAAATAATATATAAAACTGCTCTTCAACTGCCAAGCTCCAAGTATGCAAAAGTGGCATTAATTCAGCTCCAGAAGAGTTGTAGAAGTCTAGATTATTAAAGTATAAATTTGAATAGAAGAATAGAGATGCAAAAACTGATTTAGCGTAACTAATATATTCATTTGGTGGTAATAAATAATAAGCAAAAGGAGTTGTGAAGACCAAAACACTCAAAAGTGCTGGTACGATTCTTTTAATTCGTCGAATATAAAAATTCTTAAATTTAAATTGATTACTGTTTAAATCAGAAATTATTATATTAGATATTAAATAACCCGAAATTACAAAAAATAAATCTACGCCTAAAAAACCCGCATTAAATAAATTGATTTCTGAGTGGTATATAACAACAGAAAATACTGCTATCGCTCTTAGAAAGTTTATGTCTCCTCTGTAGGGAATTCTTGAAATATCTTTTAAGGGAACAAATATCTTGAAATTATTCATTTTGTATAATGTTAGTTATGTTTCTTTGTTATTTTAGAAATGTAATTTTTAATGTTTAATATATATGTATGAATATATTAATTTTTGGTTTTGGGAATAGAGCAAGGTCATATATATTAAAGGCACTTCTAATCTCTATAGAAAATCCTAAAATAACTGTCATCACCAAAAAAACAAATCCCAACAAAGAACAATTTCCAAAAATAGAATTTTTTAATTTTCATGATTTTTATAAATTAAAAAATCAAAGTTATGACTTAACCATTCTCTCGGTTCCAAGTTCGGAGCAGTTAGAGATTTTGAATAAGTTAAATAAAGATTTTCATAAAAACATATTACTAGAAACACCTGTGAGTAAAGACATACTAAAAGTTTCAGAAAATTTCAATATTAAGGTATTAGAAGATATTACATTTGCGACTGAAATAATAAACATTTTTAAAAATTTATTAAACAACAGCAGTAAAAGAGAAATTTACTTTATAGAGTCAGCACATGAATACCACGGTATTGCATTAGTTGAGTCACTCGTAGGAAAAGACTTTGTTAAAAAGAAAAGAAATATAAATAAAAATTGTGAAATAGAACTATATCTTGAGTCAAATAACTCAGCAAAAATATACACTACAAGCCCTAGTCGTTTTGATCTTGGATATATTCTTTTCCAAACAGACGCTGGCAATTATTTATGTGGAAACGAATCTTCTTTTTTAGCTGATGAAAAATTTAAAAATATAACAGAATACACAAAGCTAGAAGGTATGTTTGAACTGAAAACTTTCGACAAAACTGTTTCAGATAATTGGGTAAGAGACTTTTCAGAGTTTAGATTTTTTGGTTTAATTGATTTTTTTAAAAATATAAATGAAATAAATAATGCACAAAGCATAAATGATTCATTCAGACAGCAACGAACTGCTAAAACTAATAAACTAGTAGTAGAAATTAAAAAACGTATTTATAATAAATTTTATGATTCAAAATAAACAAGATTTATTTGAAGAACTTCATTTTAATGGTTTCGTTTTGTTCCCTATTGACAAAAATAATAAACTAGTAAATTATTGTTTAAATGAAATTAAAAATGTATCAGAAGAAAAAATTAAAGAAGGTTTTTACTTAGATAGAGGTGCTGCAGTTGGTAAAGAAGGTTTGGCAGCTGATTTGAAACCTTCAGTTTTTGAGTATGATCAAAACTTGGAAAAGTTCTACACAGAAATAGGTGTAGTTGAATTCCTAGAAGAATTTCAAAATTTCAAATCAGGTATTGCAACTTTACAACTCAGAGGTGCTTACGATGGGTCATCATATTTAAGCTGGCATAGAGATACTCATTATTACAGTAATGCGAAAGAACCCTCTGGTAATGTTCCTCCCATATTTAAATCTATTTTTTATCCGAATTTACATGGAAATAGTCCAAGACCAACCTTGCACGTAAGTAATGGGTCACATCTAAGATATTTCAAAAATAAATATTTAGATCTAATGATTCCGAGAACACCATTTTTTAAGAAAACTAAAGTTTTTGAATCTAATGATTATGTATTAGTGTTCAACACTTCGATATTGCATGCAGTACTACCGGTATCGGGTCCCCCTATATTTAGAATGATCGCTGCATTCAAGAGTCCCAAATCTATAAATTAGATAAGTATTTTTCAATAAATAAAATTTTCCAAATTCTATGTGAATTAATTCGTGTTCGAAAATTTTTTAAACTAGAAATTTTTTTATTTCCTAGAAGATTCATTAAGTAACCATCATTAATTTCTTCTTCAATATTGCTAATGTTTTTATAGATCCAACTTTCTATATCAAAACTAAATCCCATTTTTTTTCTTGATAGAAATTCATTATCAAAATCAGAAGCTAAAAATAGCTTTAATGGCTTTTTTGGATTAGAAGTGATAACATTATTTAAATCCGTAGACGCTACGTACTCTATTAATTTATGATCTAAAAAGGGAGACCTTACTTCAAGTGAATTTGCCATTGAAGCTCTATCTATTTTAACAAGCATCATTTCAGAGAGGAAAAATTTGTACTCGTTAATCATTAATTTTTTTATTAAATCAATATTTTTATGCTGAGGAGATTCATTTAAATAGTTATTTTTTTCAAAACCTAAAAAATTAGAAAATTTTGTATCTTCAAGTGTAGAAAAATAAGACTTCATAGCATCTCCAGAGTATTTTGAAAATTTGTAACCTGTACCTAAAAAATATGGCTGGAAGCTGTGTAATTTTGAGTATAAATTATTTAAAATGCTTCTTTTAACTAATGAATTTTGAAATCTTTCATAACCCCCTAAAAGTTCATCTCCTCCATCGCCCGAAATTGCTACCTTATATTTTTTTGAAATTTCTTTAGATAATATGTAAGTTAAAACTGATGACGGGTCAGCATAGGGTTCGTCAAATGCACTAATTGAGTGTGTAATTTCATTTTGAAATATATCATTTGATATATTTACTTTTTCTTGATTTGCGTTATATTTATGAGCAACAAAATCAACCCATTTTTCCTCATCATATTTTGGATTTTTCTGAACTATCGAAAAAGTGTCTACTCTATCTAATACCTCATATAAGTTTTTAGTAACGGATGTTGAGTCAATTCCCCCTGACAAAAAAGAAGAGAAAGGGACGTCAGACCTGGTTCTAACACTGCATGCATCATAAAACAAGTTTTCAAACACTTGATTGTTAAATTGATTTTCTCCTATAAAGCTCTCTATATTCCAATATTTAGTTTCTTGAACAAATTCAATATTTTTGAACAAATTAAATTCGAGATAGCTTCCCGGCCTTACTTTGTTTATATTTTGAAATATTGTGTCGGGAGATGGGACCACACCCAAGTTAATATATTTATTTAAAGAATCGTAGGATATATCAGACTTATTTAGTTTTAGACTTTTCACAAGAGATATTAGATTTGTTGAAAATACAAGTTCATTATTTTGATACTTGTAAAATAAAGGCTTCTGTCCTAACCGATCTCTACATAAAATTACTTTTCCTGTACTGAGATTTATATAAAAAAAAGAAAATTGTCCATTGCATTTTTCTAAAAATTTTGCTCCATATCTTGAGATTCCTAAAAGCAATACTTCTGTATCAGAGTGGCTGGTTCTAAATTGTTCCCCTTTTTGTTCTAATTCTCTTCTTAGTTCTGTAAAATTAAAAATCTCTCCGTTAAATAATATGTAGGAATTGTGTTCTTTTGAGTACATTGGTTGGCTAGCTTTAATATCAAGATCAATTATCGCTAATCTATTAAAAATTAATGAGATGTTAAACCTATCTTTATACTCTAAATTTAAGTTCTTAGTTTCATCTGGCCCTCTGCAAACTTGAATCTTATTTGCTTCATTTAAAGATTTGGTATCTATTTTTTCTAATGAAATTTTGCCTATATAGCCGCACATACGAACATGATAATAAAGTAGTTCTTTAAAACTAAGAGAATTTTATAATGTTGTAATGGAAACTTACTATCCGGTAGCAATATTTTGTTACAACAGGCCTAATCACTTAAGAAAAATGCTTGAATCAATTCAGAGAAATGCTGAGAGTATTCACACTAAAGCCTATTTTTTTATTGATGGAGCTAAGGATAATCAAGACAAAATAGAGATTAGTAAGATATTAGAAATAATTAATAATTCTAATATCTTTAAGGAAAATATAATTATAAACAGGGATAGTAATTTTGGAATGCAGAAAAATGTAATAACTGGGATATCGCATGTACTTCGTGAAAATGAGGCAGCGATAGTTTTAGAAGATGATTTAAAGTTTTCAAAGTATTACTTAAATTTTATGAATAAAGCTCTAAAGTTTTATAAACCCTATGAGAATGTCTGGCAAATAAATGCATGGAGTTATCCCAATTACATAACTTTTAGCAAAAAAACAAAAATAAGTAATCAAATGAGCTCTTGGGGGATGGGTGTGTATAAAGATAAGTGGGAGTTTTTTGCTAAGGATGAACTTAAATTAACTAACAAAATAGATAAAAAAGATGCTGCCTACAAAAAAAAGTTTGATTATGAAAATGGTTACCCTTGGCTTAGAGAAATTGAAATGAATGTAGAAGGAAGAATTAGTACTTTTTCATGTTTTTGGTATCAATGTATTTTTATAAATAATGGAGTTACAGTATTCCCAGGAAAATCTCTAGTTTTTAATACAGGTTTTGACGGTTCGGGCATACATAGTGGGGCTAGAGATGTACATGGTAAAAAAATCTTTGAAGGAGAAATAAACAACTTTCAAATTCCCACCTCATTTAATAAATTATTTAAATTAAATGCAAGAATTTTTTACTTCATCTTTTCTGTGAAGGACTATTTAAATTACCATAAAACAAAAGTCTCATCTTTTAGTAATTTCTTTTCCTTTATCAAGTCCAAAGTTAAATGAGAGTATTTTATATTTCTGGTTTTAGATATTCATTAAAAGTTTGGGAATTATCTGGTGCTTTGGAAAGAGAGCTAATGTATTTTGAAAAGCTGTATAAAGATTATAAAATCGAACATTCCATATTTACCTATGGTGATTTTGATGATTTAAATTATATAAATAATGAATCTATATCAATATATCCAATGTTTAGTATTTTTAAAAAAACAGAGTCAAAAATTATTACCTTCCTTTTATCTATTATCTATCCATTCAAAATGAGAAAAAAATTAAAAAATAATATCGACATCATAAAGGTAAACCAGCTTACAGGGGCATGGGTCGGGATAATTTTGTCAATAATATTAAAAAAACCACTGTACATCAGGACAGGATATGATCAGTATTTATTTAGCATCAAAGATGGTAAAAATGTCTTTAAAAGGCTTTTCTTTTACTTTTTAACTTATATAGCTTTAATATTTTGCGACATATATTCTGTAACAAGCAAATCAGATTATGAATTTATAACAAATAAATATCGATTTAATAAATCGAAATTAATTTATAGGCCAAATTGGGTTCCTGTAAATAACTCATTTAATTCTAAAAAAAGAAATAAGAAAGCAATCTTATCAGTAGGTAGGTTAGAAGAGCAAAAAAATTACAAATTTTTAATCGATGAAGTAAAAAATACAAATTTTAGTATAGAAATTATTGGTGATGGATCACTAGAAGAAACCTTGATGTCCTATGCAAAGGAAAATGGTGTTGATTTAAAAATTTTATCCAAAAAAAATTATTTAGGATTACTTGAAAAATATAATGACTACCAATATTTTGTACTACCTTCTTTTTATGAGGGAAATCCAAAAGTATTGATTGAAGCTATGAGTAAAGGCTGTATTGTATTAGCCTCAAATATTTCAAACCATACAGAAATTATCAAAAATAATAATAATGGAATTATTTTTGATTTGAATAAGGGTTCTTTAAAAAACTCTTTAGAAAGATTAGATACAAATATAGAATTAAGAAAAATTATTGCTTTAAACGCATACAAAGAAGCTAATTCCAAATTTTCTATCGATAAAGCTGTTATGTCTGAATATGAAGATTACAAGCTTGTAAGTGGGATTGGTAGCTAATCTTTCTTAAATAGACTTTTAAAAAATTCATAAGTGAAGGAAATTTTTTTCTTAACTCCAAAAAATTTTAAATTAATAAATGACAATAAAAAATACAATAAAGAATTCGATCTCCATATATGGGTAATTAAAAATTTATTCAAACCAAGCTTTCTATATTCATTTTGAAAAATAATTGAGTCCTTTTCTAATATACCTTTAACTGTCCAAGGTTTTAATTTTCCGTTGTAATGCACACAAATAACATTTTCATATATCTCATTAAAATTTTTAATACTATATTTAACATTTGATGGGTTGAAATTTAATTTTTTAGGTATTTCCATATACTCACCATCAAGAAAAGAGTTAAATACATCCTGGTCCCAGTAAATTAACCTAGATCCCATTTTGTTTTGAGTCTCAATTAAACTTTCGAATACTTTTTGATTTCTCCACTTTGCTAAGTCTATAAACATAACACCTGCATTCAAATATTTATTTGACTTCATTTCAAGATTATTAAACCGTTCGTTGTTCAAATCATTTCTCGAATACTCTGTTGTTGCAGCAACAATGTATTTTGAATCCAATAAATTGTTGGTTAGTTCTGTATAAATACTAGTTATATCATTTAAAAATATTATGTCTGCATCAACATAAAGTATTGAGCTGATATCTGATGGAAGAAATTCATTAAGATATATTCTGTAATATGTTGCTTCTGATACGTGACTGTTCTCAATATTTGGAAATTCTTTATGTTTTAAATTAAAAGTATTAATTTTTATTTTATTTAGGTTTTTATGATTAATTATAACTTTTGGGAAGTCATCGATTTTCATTTCTTCCTTATGGACTACATATAAATCAATAATGTTCTCAGAATAATCTAGTAATGAAATCATTGACGTAAAGGCTTGTTTATTATAATTTTTATCGAAACAATAAAGTATGCTTACCACATTTAAATACTACACTTTATTTACAGTAGTAAATTATGTTAATAAATTTTTCTAATGAATAAAGATGTTATACAGTTATGTGGAGAATATCCTAATGATTATGTGTCTATAGATATTTCTAGTTCCCCAAATTATGTTTTCGAACCTGATGGTTCTTTTAGTGCAGTTAAGTTGCATGATATTGATGGAAATACTGTTTTTGTAAATTCATTTATTGAGTGTGAGCACTATGTTATGGGGGGGTGGAATTACAATTTTTCAGAAATAAATAATTTTTCTTATACAGAGTTTTCTGTGCTTTTAGTTGTAGCTATATCTATACATTTTTTATTTAATAAAACTAAAAAACTAAAAAATAAAAAAATATGAACTTATCGAAAAACTCAAAAACCCTGAAGACTCTAATCGTACTCTTTTTATTTGTATTAATTTTTAGCTATACATTTTTCGATGATAAGAAAGCTGTTGAATTAACCGATGAACTTGGATATTATCAAATCAATACATGTAAACATTCTTTATTTGAATTTCAACTAAACAACCTTAAGACAACATTTCAAAATCACTATGTTGTAAATGTATACAACTATTCAGACATTAGTTGCTATGGAATGGTTAGCGGTATTGATCGAGTTTGGAATACAATCTACATATCAGTTGGTTTCAATCCACTAGTAAACTTAGCGATTACATCTTTATTTCTTTCATTTATTTTTTATATCTCAAATAAAGAAAAAAAAGAAAAAAGTGTCTTAGATTTTAAATTTTTGATAAGTTTATTTTTAACATCTGCATTATTTACATACGGTATCTTTTCTGAAACTCGATTTTATGAAAGAAAGCTTCGATATCTAGATTTAACTATATATTCTACCTATATAGTTATCTTCTTGTTTTTTTTGTTTTCTGTTTATATTATTAATTTCTATTTTTTGAATAGTTCTGAAAAATTAATTAATTATTTCCCTTTCTTATTTCTGTTTCTAGGTGTGATTAATGGTTTCAATATAAATATTTTTTATTTAATCTTTATTTTTTATTGGATACAGGAAATGTTAAACAATTCTAAACTTCTTAAATACAATATAATATTATTTATCTGGATTTCATTTTGGATTAGTCAAATTGAGAGTAATAATTACTACTTAGATCCGGATAAAATAGTTGGAAGTTCAAGTACTGTTTACAATAAACATTCAACAATATTTTGGTCTATATTATTTTTTTATACTTTGCTAGGAATTATAAGTTATGTAAAAAATAATATAGGAGCCATAAATTTAGAGCGTTTAAATAAATCATTTTTGAATGCAGGGACAATCTTGTTTTTATTTGGAGTTATCACCTCAAAATTTTCAACTTTAAATGCCTTATCTCATGTTTTGTTGGGCCAAAATAAAACTACAACTAGAGATTTAGATTTAAATTTTTTTTACTCATGTTTTAATACAGATTTAATTCAAATGTCAGGTGGGTTTGAGGGTTGTTCAACTAGAGGATTTAGTCCCAGTGCTGAACATATAGGTGAGTTTTATGGGATTATATTAATATTTTATTTTCTAAATTTTTATTATAAAAAAATAACATTAAATATTTTTGACTATCCAAAATTATTTTTCGTATTCATAGGATTAGTAATTTCAAATAATAAAGCTTCTATATATCTTGTTGCTTTACTTTGTTTATATCCAGTTTTAAAAAACCTACCAAGAAAAAAAGCTACGCTATTTCTATTAGTTTTAATAATTTGCTTTTTATCAATTATTGGAATTGACAATTATTTACACTATGCAGAGTTTGGCGAATATAAACTTTATTCAATAGAATTTAGCTCTTCAAAAATTTTATCAGAAGGAAAAATTAATGCATTTGAAGGAGCGGAGTCTAAATCTATAAAATATATTTCTAATGCATATAGTGATAACAATTACTTTCTTATCTACATCTTAGGGTTAATTAGTACTTTTGCTTTTTATATAAACCGTGGCAATTTATGGGGAATGTTTATAGCTAGATACAACCCCTCACCTGTGGATTTAGTTTTTGGGACGGGCCCTTATAATCTATCAAAAGTTTACAATGAAATAAAAATAGTGGGTCAATCTGATTTTAGAGGTGATTTTTTGCTTACCCACTCTTCGTTAATTCAAATATTAATTTATTTTGGAATTATTGGTTTAATAGTTTTATTTTATGAGTTTTATAAAATCCTAAAAAGAGGTCGTAAATTTAAAAACAATTTAATTACGTTTACTCCATTTTTGTTTTTAGTAATAAATCTACTGAAAAGTGATTCTTTATTTTATTTCAGTACTCTTTTTACTTTACTGTTCTTTTACACAGTGAATAAAAGTAGTTATAAAATATAAAAATTAAAATTTCTAAATTAGTTAAGATGATTAGGTGAAAGTTTTAATTCTAGGAAGTAACGGACTCGTTGGGTCTTCTTTAAAAAGAGTTCTTGATAAAAATCAAAAAATAACAGAAATAATAGCCTCTACAAGAGAAGACACTAATCTATTCAGCTTAAAGTCAACAAAAAAACTAATAAATGACTGCAAGCCAGACGTATTAGTCAATGCTGCTGCGAAAGTTGGTGGAATTTATGCAAATAATACTAAGCGCGTTGAATTTATCTTAGAAAATTTAAAAATTAATACAAATGTTCTCGAATCTTGTATCCCTCATGAGAACATTAAAATAATCAATCTAGGAAGTAGCTGTATATATCCGCTTGTAGTAGAGAATCCAATTAAAGAAGAGAGTGTAATGTCAGGAAAACTCGAGCCTACAAACTCCCCCTATGCAATGGCAAAACTTACAGCAATTGAAATTGGGAATGCTCTTTCCCAACAATATGGTCATAACGTAATTAATTTAATGCCTACGAATTTATATGGTCCAAATGATCGTTTTTCTGAGAATGATAGTCATGTTATTCCGGGTCTCATTTTCAGAATGCACCTGGCAAAATTAAAAAAAGATCAATCATTTGAAATCTGGGGGTCAGGAAAGCCAAAAAGAGAATTTTTATATGTTGATGATTTGTCGGAATCTATAAATTTTATAATAGAGAAAAACATTAACATTGACCTATTAAACATTGGAAGTGGTTATGAAATCACTATTAAAGAACTTGCTCTAAAAATAAAAGACATAGTTGGATTTAGTGGTGAGGTATCTTTCAACACATCTATGCCTGATGGCATAGAAAGAAAATTCCTAAATTCAAATAAGATTATGAATCTAGGATGGAGTCCTAAAATCAGATTAGAAGAAGGCTTGATAAAGACTTATAACTGGTTTCAAAAAAACTATAAGATATAGTTTTCCCATGTTGGTTGAAGTAAATTTTCTTTTATTAAAACTTTTTCTTGTTTTGCAAGAGTTAAATCATAATCTACCATCATCTTTACTAATTCGTCAAAAGAAACCTCTGGAGACCAATTTAATTCTTTTTTAGCTTTACTTGCATCTCCCTTTAAATCGTGGACTTCATTTGGACGAAAATATTTCGCAGAAGTTTCAACATAATCTTCCCAGTTTAGATTTACATATCCAAAAGCTCGTTTGAGAAAGTCTTTTATTGAATATGACTCACCAGTTGCTAATATCCAATCATCAGGTGTGTCATGTTGAAGCATTAAATACATTCCTTGAACATAATCACCCGCAAATCCCCAATCCCTAGTTGCATCTAAGTTGCCGAGTGTAACTTTTGATTGAATTTCACTTACTATTCTTCCGATTGCTCGAGTTATTTTTCTAGTTACAAATGTTTCTCCTCTGTGGGGCGATTCGTGATTAAATAGAATTCCATTTACAGCAAACATATTGTAAGACTCTCTATATATTTTTGTCATGTTGTGGGCAAATACCTTACCTGCTGCATATGGACTTTTAGGATCGAGATTAGAATTTAAATCTAATATTCCGTTAGAAACACCTCCAAACATTTCTGAAGAAGAGGCTTGATAAAATTTAATCCGTTTATTTGAGTTTCTTATAGCTTCTAGTATCCCAACTGAACCAAAGCTTGTTTCAGCTGCGTACACAGGATTGTCAAAAGAAACTTTAACATGTGATTGTGCTGCAAGATTATAAACTTCATCTGGTTGGGTTGTATTTAGTATATTTGTTAAGGATGATGGATCAAGCAAGTTTGAATAAACTAGGTTAAGCTTTCCATCTTTTTCATACTCAGAAATCAAAGGGTCTATCCTAGATGTAGATATAGTAGAAGATCTTCTTATGGTCCCGTATACTTCATAACCTTTTTTTAATAACAATTTAGATAGATAATATCCGTCTTGACCTGTAATCCCTGTAATTAATGCTTTTGGCATAAGTTAAATTCTACCCTTTAGTTGAATGTTTAGCAATGTAGCTTAATGATAAAAAGAATAAGATAGGATACTGAACGCCCTCCATCCCTATATCAAACATAGAGCACAAAAGAAAGGGGATTAGAAATTGAAGCATGTGCTCACGTCTTTTCGGTGGAATTGTATAAAGAAGCATCAGATAAAAAAGAATTATTAATACAACTTGAATAAGACCGCCCCTAGCCAAAATATTTACAATATAACTATGAACATTTTCATTTACTATCATGCTATTACCCTGCTCTTTGTCATATGACATAAGCCCTTGCCTATCTGGTCTTTCCATTGCGGGAATTACTGAATCATATCCGTAGCCCGTTAATAAAATGTCTTTATCATTAAGGTCAAAAATCACATCTTGCCAGATTTCAAGTCTCCAATTGAGATTTCCCTCGGTAGAGTAGAGTCTGCCGTCGTCGAAATATAAGGAAAATAAACTATCTATTGTATTTTTGTTTTTAACTAAATTACTTAAAGCTAAACCTGTTTCATTAATTTCATATTTATTTGATTGAACCGATATGGATGATTGCACAAATAAAAGAGCTGCAACCAATATTAAGCATGCTGTTTTAAAAAAAGATTCTAAAAAATATTTTCTCTTATATATTATTTCCCAAATTATAAACAAAAGAGCTGAATAGAAAGCACCCTTGCTCATCCATAAAAATAAAGGAAGGAATATGGAGGAGATTAATATAAAAAAAACAAAATCGCTGTATTTGTAATCTTTATATTTACTAATGAAAAAAATAGTAATAACAAAAAGCACTAGCAAATCACTTCCTTTGTATATTTGAAATTTATCTGAATGCAAAAGAAAAAACTCTTTTAGGTAAGATGGATATTTAATTACTGAAAAAACATAAGATAAAATTAAAACACTTTTAAATACGTTAAAGATTAAATTATTTGTAATTTTCGATCTAAAAAAGAAAAGGCCTATAAAAAAATAATTTAGCGTCCATATATTAGATGAAGCCTTGTAGATATAGGTATTGATTAAGCTCGAATTATTAAAAAATATTAATAAAGCAAAATTGAGATAAAGCAAAATTGCTATAAAATTTGGAGATTGAATATTTTTATTTTTAAAAAATTCATAAAAAACATACAGTGATGAGATTAAGCCAATAGCAACTAGACCTTCACCAATTCTAAAATTTAAAATTTTTAACCCAACAAATGACCGTGTAAAGGTGGCTAATAGTAGTAATCCCGAATAAACAAATAAAATTAATAAATTTTTACTTTTCAAGATTTCCTCTAATAATTTTCAATAATAACATTTTTGTTTTAAAGGTAAATTTAAATAAGTTATATTTAAATAATTCAAATTTAAATATAAAAAATGAAGGTTTTTTCCTTTTTTTTAAATAGGTTTCTTTATTTTCTAATATTTCATTAAAAGAGTTTAGATACTCCTCACACATTTTTGTTGACACATAAGGAAAGTAGTTAAGCTTTTTATAATATTGATCATAACTGCTAATAAACTCATGTATTTTTTCTTCTAAATTTATTGGATCTGAAAAAGAAAGTCCATACTGATTAGCGTATTCTGGGATTCCACCACTCTCCAAGTAAAGAATAGGCAAACCACATAAACCTGCCTCTATATGGTGATTCCCAGATGGTTCGTTTATTGAACCTGTTATATAACCATCATACTTCTTTAACTCAGTAGCTAAACTTTCTCCTGAAAGTGGAGAGATAACTTTCGTATTGTTAAATATAAAATTTTTTGGAATATTCCCAATATAGGTAAACGAAAATAAATCCGAAAACCTTTTTTCGTTTAACATTTGATCGATAAAACTATAAGTTTCAAACCCTTTCATCCAATTAGAACTCCAATGATGGGTAACTAAAGAAAATTTACTTTTGCCATCCCATTTGTTCTTATCTTGTTGGTTGAAAATTTTATTATCCGAACCACTCTTTATAACCAATCTTTCATTGCTATTTAGTCCGTGGGATCTAAATAATTCATCTAGCCATGAACTTACATAAATAGTAAAATCTGATATCTTATTTGCAAACATTATTTGCTTATTAACATTTCTTGTATTTTTTCTTTCATCACACTCATTTATTCTTTGAACTACTATTGCTTTGTTATTTACTTCATTTAAGTATTTATAAATATCAAAATGATCAAAAGTAGATATTTCAGAAAACCTTAAAGGATTGATTAATAAAATAATATCAATGTCATCTTCCTCTAGGTTATCAATCACCGTATGCTCCTTATCTTCAAGATATTTTTTTAAATTTAGAATAAAAGTATTTCCACCTCCATAAGGACCATCTATTATTTTTGAACCAATACTAACTTTCATTTAATTCCTTTTTAAAAATATTAATTATTGTTAAATATTTTCATCTCTACTTTTTACAATAGATGCGTAAACATCTTGTTCATCTTTAAATGAATTAGAAATGTTGTTTTCTGTGTTTAAAATATAAAGTATTTCTCTTACTTTAATAATTCTATATTTTGACATAATTAATTTTTTATAGAGATGATAGTCTTGTGCATAATAAAATCTTTCATCATACAAGCCAACATCATATAAAACTTCCTTTTTGACTCCAAGAGTTCCATGAATAAATGGATTCTTTAACTTCATAACTAATTTATAAGGAAAATAGTAGCTTATATTTGGTATTTTTTTTAATGTGAGTGAATTTGCAGCCCTTGTTACACAGGCATGATTGTTTGGATGTCTGAGTAAACTTACTTGTTTCATAAGTCTATTTGGTAAACTAATATCATCTGAATCTTGTCTAAAAATTAAGCTCCCTTTTGATTCTTTAATGAGAATATTTAAAGATTTTGTTAATCCAAGGTTTTTATAATTATTCAATACTTTTATTCTTGAGTCCTTTTTTTTAAATTTGTCCAAAACTTCCTTAGTTCCGTCTGTTGAATTATCATTTAGAATCAAAAATTCAAAATCTTCATATTTTTGACTTAATATACTATTAATTGACTGGATTAGAGATTTTTCATGATTGTATGTACTCATAATTATTGATGATTCAATTTTTTTCATTATTTTATATAATCCTTAATCATGATTGAATCATTTCATCAAAATTTGATTTTATTTTAGAAATGCTTATTTTTGCCTTTAAATAGTCATAATTTTTTTTACCTTCTTTTTCAACTTGGTTTAGATTGGATAAAGATTCAAGCTTGCTCACTAAATCTTGATAATTAAATTGCTCGAATATATACTGTGTATTTTTTGGAAAAAACTCTTTAACTCCTCCTGTATCGGGGAAAATACTAGGAACCTTCGAAAGAGATGCCTCACACAACAATGTTGGCTGTCCTTCATATAATTTAGTTGCAGTAACTACCGCTGTAGACTCTTGTAAGATATTCTTGACTTTAATATTAGGTAGTTGACCTAGAAACTTAATATTTTGATATTGGTACTGTTCTTCAAGAAGTTTTTTATGAGGCCCTAATCCAATTAATATTAATTCATAGTCATTCAATGAGGTCTTCAAAAATGCTGTAATCAATTCCTCTACACCTTTTTCTTTAGATATTCTTCCAGCGTAAACTATTTGTTTTTTCTTTTTTAAATTAGTTTGAGTATTTTCTCCTTCTATATAGTTTGGGTAAACAAAAATCCTATCATCTGAGAAACCAAGTTTTATCAAATAAGACTTGTGAAACTCTGTAAGAACCGCAATTTTTATTTCTTTATTGTTTCTTAATATTTTAAAATACTTTCTTCCATAGATAAAAACTAAAATAGATTTCAATATTGATTCCTCAAAATATAAATTAATAAATCTTTTTTCTTTATTCTCTAGACCACAAGCTAGACATTGATTTGTATTGTTTAAGTGACGACTTTTAAAAATTGACCTTGTACAGTCATATCTAAAATTATGAAGCTTTACCAGTGTAGGAATTTTGCTTTTTTTTAATGTTGTAAATATCGAAACCGAAGCCTTAAACCAGGTATTGTGAACATATACAAGATCTGGATTAAATTCTTCTATTGTGGTCCTAAGTATCTTTGCACTACTGATGTTTTTGTTCAATATGAAATAAAGTATTTGTTTAAAATAAGTTGTGATTTCATTGTCAAAATAAAGAACCCTCACCTCGTAATACTTTTTTAAAAATTGTATTTCATTCTCAACAGCAATATCTTCTCCACCAAGTTGTTGATACTTATTATGAATTACTAGAATTTTTTTCATATATTATTTATTTTATTGATTATTTTTTTGTCATCTTTATCAAATTGGATTTGAATTTGTACATCATAATTTTCTAGTTCATCAAGTGAATGCGTAGAATTAATTATTGTTATATCGAGCTGAGAAATGATTTTATATATTTGAGTTTTTGTCTCTTGGTCTAAATTTGCAGTAGATTCGTCTAAAATTAAAACATTTACATCGTTTAACAAAACTCTTGAAAATGAAATTTTTTGCATTTGCCCAGATGATAGATTTTTATTTGATATCACTTCATCTAGGTCATATTTTTCTTCTTCATCAAACAAATTAAATTTCTTAACAATTTCAATTAAGTTTTCATCATTTATATTTTCATTATTTCCATAAAGTAAATTCTCTCTAAGTGTTGAGTTAATAATCATTGGTTTTGCACCAACATACCCAAACTTACATTGTGAAGTTTTTACAACTCCTTTTTCTGGGTATAAAATTCCAGACAACAAACCTATCAATGTGCTTTTGCCTGACCCATTTGGTCCTGTAATAACAGTATGTCTATTTTTATCAAAATTAAGATTTAAGTTTTCAAAAATATATTTATCAGTGTCAAAATATTTAAAAGATACATTTTGAAATTTTATAACTTCACTATTTTCATCTTCCGAAATAATAAAATTACTTATATTTTTATCTCCCCTATTTAGCTCAATTTGATGTAGCTTCTCTAAATAAACATGATATGCACTTAAGACATGTACATTTTTATTTAATAGTCCTAAAGCTTGGAACAAACGAATTAGTACTCCTATGAAATCAAAAGTTATTAACCTAATCCCTTGAAAAAACACCAAAAATATCGACAGTACTAATAGGGTTAGTGTAACTGGCATTACATGATTTAATGTTCCAGAATTGATTTCATTTAACCTAGATTTATAAAATTCTTTAAGATTTAAAGAATATTCGTTAAGTTCTGTTTTTACCAATTTCAGAATCTTTATTAAGTATGAATTATCCAGAACCTTTTCTAAATTAGAACTTAATTCATCAGCTTTTATGTAAGCAAGGTGTGCATGTTTTCTACCAAATTTAGTTAAAAAATAGCTAGGGATTGAAACAATAATAAAACCTACAACAAAAGATAAGAAAATTGTAAAGTTGGTAATTAATAGATATATTGAAAAGAAAACAATTTGCACCATGCTTCCTATGAAGGTTGCTAAGGTTGAATAAAATCCACCCACTTGTTCAGAAATTGTATGGACATAAAAATATGCATCTGAAATTAAATAGTTCCCTTTATCAAAAACTTCTTTCATTAAATGCTCTTTTAAATTTTTTTCAATAGTGAATCTCAGTTTTGATGTAATATAAACATCTAAATAAGTAAATAAATACCTAAAAGTTATAAAAAAAGGAAGTAAATAGGTTTTATCTAAAATTGAATTTAGAAGTTGATTGTTAAAACCTATTTCTTGTGAAAAGAATTTTGAAAAATACAAAATAATTAATATATCAAATAAAATTTGTAAATTAAGAATTAAAGAAAGTAAAAAAATAATAATTTTTTTATTTTTTGTTCGAGTAAGTTTTGAAACATTTACTAAATCAATATAAAAAGTCTTTATTTTATTTCTCATTTAATCCTAAAACAAGTCTATTTACTACAGAATTTTAAATTGGAGTTTATTTTTTTGATATATAATTAAGGTACCAAATACCTGGTCTAGATTCAGAATAGCCAGAATTTTTTAACCAATTATATACTTCATAGAATGTGTGACTGGATTGATAGCTTGTGGTTATTGAGTCAAAAGTATCTAAGATTGACCACCTTATATCAGGAAGAGAAATTGTTGGAAATAATATCTTAATGGGATAGGTTAGAAACCTATTTAATTTAGCTAAATAATGGTTGACTCCACCAAATAGATAAGAATAAATTAATGGCGGGTATTGACGAAATATTGGCCAGGTTGCTCTAAATACTTTTCTCCAAACATGGACCATAGTTAAATCATAATTAGTATTTTTTGAATACACACTTAAAGCAAACTCCCCATTCTTTTTTAAAGTTCTGTAAGATTCATTTATTCCTTTCAATGGATCTGGGGTGTGGTGCAGTACTCCTATTGAAAAAGACAAATCAACAACGTTATCTTTAATTGGTAAATTAAGGATATCTGCTTGTATAAACAATGCTTTATCCAAGTTTTCCTTTAGATTATCTTTTGCAGCATCAATCGCAGATGAATTATCAACAGCTATTACATATCCACCATTTGATAGGACTACATCTGTAAATCTTCCGGATCCACACCCCATATCTAAAACTATCTTTTCACTTAAATTTTCTTTGTCCCATTCAGTAATTTGATTAAACATTTTTGACGTGTAGCCTTCCATAGGTTTATTGATATTACTATGTTCAAATTGCACACTTGCCCATTTATTCCATTGCCAACCAAAATTGTTGGAGTAATTTTCTTTATTAACAAACCTCGGTATTGAATTTATAATTTCATATTCATTAGATGGAGAAACCAGTTTTCCTTTTAGTACCTCATCTCCTATATTTTTTTCGATGATTAATTCTAAATCTTCGCCTGTTGCTGGATCACACAGAAGCTTATATAGGTTTTTTTTCACATTTACATGATATGCAAATAATTAATTAATATTCATTAATTTTATTAATATTGGCTTCTGTAATTAAATTACTTAAATTACAATTTGAAATATAGACAAATGAAAAATATAAAAATCAAATCTTGGGGTAATATATTTGAAAAAAATGTGGAATTACTAGAGGCCCCAAATAGAGGGGGCAAGTATATTCCAGTAGGTAACCAGAATTCTTTAAGTGACAGCAACATTCCAATTGGAAGTAAAGCATTAAAACTTAATAGTTCGGAATATTTTGATGATCTTAATAATACAGAAATAAATTCATTTGTCACAATTGGACAATATGTAGAAAACAACAAAAAGCTTCTTTATGGAATACCTGGAACACCGAATGTTACATTTGGTGGAGCTATTGCTGCTGACGTTCATGGAAAAGATGCACACTGGGGTAAAAATTTTGCAGCGAATATAGAGAGCATAAAATTAAAACTTTCTTCAAATCGGGTATTAGACATTAGTAGAGATTCAGAATCTGATATATTTGGAGCAACTATTGGGGGTTTCGGACTAACTGGACAAATTATTTCTGCAAGACTAAAGCCTAACGATATAAAATATTCTGAATTTTTTAAGACCTCTATTAAAAAGGGTGCGGGAATATCTGATCTAATTGATGAAATAAGATTAATAGATAATAATTATTTTCTAGCTGTTATTGATTTAGTTAATAAGCATGATAAATGGATTATTAAAAGAAGCTCTCCGGTTGTAGTTGAAAACATAAAACCTCTTGCAATCAAGTCTAAAAAAAAGGAAACCTCAATTTATCTTCCATTTGTAGGCGGTAATTTTTTATATTCTTTAAATTTATTACAAGCACTTTATCCACACATGCAAAGAGGTGGAGTTCACCATTACTCTGATACTCTCTATCCACAGGGAGGGATTAGAGATCCAAGAATCTTTTGTAAAAATAAAAAAATTGTTGAAATTCAATTCAGTATTCCTATGAAAGAAATCAATAATATTGAAAAGATATTTGAAATTATAAGGAGGCACTTTAATCCAGTCACATGTAGTTTAAAAATTCTAAGTAAACGGGAAAAACTTAATAACCTTTCTTTTTATCAAGAAGGTGTTGGGATTAACTTTGACATCCCTTTTAACAAGGTAGACCTTAAAATTGTTGAAAAAATTTATGCTTTGTTAATTGCAATTGGTGGAAAAGTAAATCTATCAAAGGACTCTTTATTGAATGAAAAGCAATTTAAGGAAATGTATCCTGAGTTTGAGCAGTGGATAAAAGTAGTAAAAAAAGTAGACTCAAATGATAATTTCCAGTCATCTTTGTCCAAAAGATTGGGAATAAAATAAGATTTATATATCTTCAAAAAGATGTTTATAAAAGAGTTCACTTGTATTTTCAGATAAGTATTTACCTCCAGAGATACTTGCTGATTTAATCATATTTTTTACTTCCAGTTCGTTTAATGAAGTTACTTTTTTAAATATTTTAAGTGAACCATCTAAATTTTCTGGATTAAATAAAAATCCATTTACTTCATTAATAATGACTTCAGCTGCATTACTTTGATATGAAGCAACCGTTATAGTATTACTATTTAAACTCTCTAGCACAACTACTGGTAAGCCCTCCTCATCTCCTAAATTTGTTTTTATAGAAGGAACGACTGCTAAATCTGAAAAATCATACAATAATTTTTTTTCGGTACTGTTAACGTAACCCACGAAATATACTTTTTCATCCAATTTTAATCCGGTAACTTTTTTTTTATATTTTTCTAATTCATTTCCACCCCCTGCGATAATAAGTTTTGTATTTCCTATTTCATTATTTAGATGTGAAAATATTTCAATTAATAAATTGACTCCTTTTTTTGATGCGAACCTTCCAATATAAAGTAATACCTTTTCTTTACTATTAGATTTTTTTGTAACCTTTATAACATTTTCGGAAACTTTTAAATTATCTCTGAATTTTACTGGCATTGGCAATACAAGAGATTTTTCTGAATTATAGATTTTATTATTAAAAAAAGAATGCAGCTTTGTTTCTGCATTTAGTGAATCTGAAGTATACGAGTTTGAATTTTCAATTATTTTTTTAGCTATATATTTTCCAAATAAAGGGATCCTTTTCATAATAATTGCGTCATATGCATGAGTAGTAAAAACATAGGGCACTCCAAAGATTTTTTTTACTATCAATGCCGTTAAAGCTTGTGGAAAAAACCAATGTGCATAAATCAGGTCTGGTTTGAACTTTTTAACATAAGTTATTGTCGTAATTAATTGAGCGATTATAAAAAATGGTATCAAAATAAAATACAATTTATTTTTTTTTATTGTAGAAAGTATTCCCCTGCCAACTAATTTTTCAAATTTGAATGGCCAAAAATAATGATATCGAATTTGATTTATTTCTAAATCATTGACATATGTTTTTTTATCATAATAATGAGGAACTAGTACTAGAAAGTTGATTGATTCGTATTTTTTTTTAATTGATGAAATCTGATCGTAAACAAAAAGTGGAACATTATCATATAAATTTTTTGGAAATGTCGAGGTTAAAACTAAAATATTTTTCATTTAATTTCTAGTTTAATTTTATATTTTGTCTTTGATAGATTTTTTTAAATCATATATAAAAGGTCCAAAAAAAATTTATATTTTTATATAAATTTTGAAATAGTTTCACAAATAAATGAGAGCTTCTCTTCGTTTAAGTTGTTTCCAGATGGAAGCCAGAGTAATTTATTGTAAATATTTTCTGAAAATTCTAAATTATCAGACTTATATTCATGTAAGTATTTTTGAGAAGAGAGAGCAGGATAAAAATCTCTAGTTTCTATTCCATTCTTGTCTAAGTAATCCTTAAATACATCCTTTTTTTCTTTTGAATTGAACTCAACATCGAAAAACCATGGCACCTCGGTTTCCTTAAATGGTTTAACTGTAATAATATCAGATTGAATATTTTCCTGATAATAATTAAACGTCTCCAGTTTTTTTTCAACAAAATAATTTAATTTTTTAAATTGAGATAAACCTAAAGAAGCTTGCAGATCTGTAATTTTAAAATTTAATCCAAACCCCTCATGCCAATCAGATTTATCTTTCGACCTGTTAAATGTCTTAATTGAAATTAAATAATTATAGAAACTCTCATCATTTGTTAAAACCATACCTCCTTGACCCATAGTGATTATTTTGTGAGGTGTAAATGAAAGCACACTTAAATCCCCCAACGAACCACATTTATCTGATGCATAATTTGAACCCAATGCATGTGCTGAGTCCTCAATAAAAATTATTTCATTTTCTTTACACCATTTCTGGATCTTTTCTCCATCCCCTGTTCGCCCATTTAAGGGTACGAAGATTACGCAGTCAATTTTTTCTTCTAGTTCTAACAATTTTTCATAAGACATACAAAGAGATTCGTCAACATCAACTAATACCGGGTAAGCATTTGCCCACAGTGCAGCATTAATTGTTGCAATCATGGTCAAGTTAGGCACTGCTACTTTCATGCCATCCTTAATTCCAGCTGAAAGAAGAGCTAGATATATTGCTATTGTTCCATTAGGTACGGCAACTGCATATTCCCTTCCTAAATAATTTTTAATATTGTTTTCTAATTCCAGAGTTAATTTATTCTCAGTTATCCAAGAACCAGAAGAAATATAGCTATTCACATTTTCAATATCTTCTTTAGAAATTAAAGGTTCTACTTGAAAAATTTTATCCAATTTCAACTCTAGTTCGGTCTTTTTCTGGTCCACAATATGGGCCGTTCTTTGTTTCAATTACAATTGAGTCTTCAAGCATAATATATTCGTGTATTCCATAAAATTGAATAATCATTTCTCCAGAGCAAAGTTTTTCTTCAAGAATTAAATCTTTAGCTTTTGTATAAACCTTAACTAATATCTTACCTTTACTTACATATACAGATTCAGAAGTTATATTTGAAGTTCTGTCAAAATTATTGTGATAGTGTGGCTCCAGTTGTTTGCCTTCTTTATAATTCCAAACACCTACTTGCATACTCTTATCATCAGAAGTTGTAAAATTAAGACCCTCATTGCTAATATTTGGTTTTACAATCGTACAGTAATGAATGTTTCCAACGATTATTTCATTTAAAAACTTATTTTCCATAATTTTTTTTATACCACTCAACAGTCTTTTTAACCCCATCATCAAGACTAAACTTGGGAGTCCAGTTAATAATGTCTTTCCCTATACTACCATCTACTTTTTTTTCAAGAACCCCTTCTGGTTTGGTGGTATCAAAATTAAATTCGCCGTCCCATCCAACGCATTTTTTAATGAGGTTTGCCAGGTCAATAATAGAGATTCCCTTACCAATACCTATGTTGAATAAGTAATTACCGTCTGATAAATCCATACATTTAATTATCGCATCAGCAGCATCTTCAACATATAGCCATTCTCTGATTTGCCTACCACTACCCCAAACATCTACTGTATCTTCATTGTTTATTTTTGCGTTATAAATTTTATTAATTAGACCACCCATTGCATGCGATCGATTTTCTTCAAAATGATCATTTGGTCCATACATGTTTGACATAATTACTGAACACGAAGACAGTTTGTGTTGAGAATAGAAACTATCACCAAGAGCAACACTCATTCTTTTAGCAAGTGCATAATAAAAAACTGATTCATGTGGAGGGCCTTCCCAGAAATTTTTCTCTTCATATGTATCAAGATGGCCTGGGTACACACAATTTGGAATAGGGTTTATTAATAATTTCGTTGAACGTTCTTTTGCAACCTGGTAAACATTATTAGAAATCTTTGAATTAATTGACAACATATCAGCAGGATATTTATATCCGTACGCAATTCCACCAACGAATGCTGCACAGTTAATGATGTAATCAAAATCTAAATTATCAATATAATTTCTAAATTCATCAATATTAGAAACATCACAATCTTCTTTGCCCTTAATTACATGTACTTCATTATTAAGATGAATTTTTTCAAAAACATTTGTTCCTAAGAAGCCTGAAGATCCAATTAGTAATATTTTTCTCATAAATCTAATTTTACTAATGTAAAAAATCTATTTGCATGTAACATTTTCATAAATGAAGCAAATTAGTTATATTTTTAAAAGTGGTCGTTTACAAAGATTAGATAAAGATACACAGTATCCGACTGAATTTTATTATTCTCTTAAGTATTTTCAAAACAAATATTCAAATTTGAATATTATTGAAGACACAGAAGCATTAAATAGTAGATACATACTTATAGATAAGATATTACAAAAAATAAAATTACCTATTTACTTAAGTAAGATTGCAAGTAAAGAAAATTTAAAAAAAATTAAAAATTCTGAAGTAGTTTTTTCAACAAATCCTGGTTTAGCAATAACACTCTCACCGTTTATCAAAAGATATAAAAAAAAGAAAAAAATTAAGTTTGTTACAATTAATTCAGGCATATTTACAAACATATATGGTTCTAAAATTGGTAAGAATATACTTAAGAACTTTTTTGTTACAATGTTTCTTAAAGCTGTAGATGTTATAATTTTTACTTCAAAATCTGAACATAAAGTAATTTCAAATATTTATAAGGACTTTAATAGTAAGTTTGTACATCAATCATTTTCAATTGATACTGATTTTTGGAAAACAACAATAATTAAACCTCAGCATAAAGACGGTGTAATGTTTATTGGAAATGATGGACAAAGAGATTTTTCAAAGGCCATAGCAATTGCAAATAACTTACCAGATATAGAGTTTAAATTTGTAACTAACCAAATCAATAAAAGTGAAAAATTAGGAAAAAATATTAAACTTATAAATGGTGACTGGCACAAAAATTTATTAACCGACTTAGAAATAAAAGATCTGTATAGGAACTCTCGTCTAGTTTTCCTCCCTATAAAAGATCAACTTGTAGCCTCAGGACAAAGTGTTGCTATGCAATCAATGGCTACCGGCACACCGGTAATAATCTCAAAAACAGTAGGGTTTTGGGATTATGAAAATTTTATAGATGATAAAAATATATTTTTACAAGAAGAGGACTCCATCGAGTCTTGGGTTAGTAAAATTAATGAAATTTACAATAATTATGATTTATTAGATAATGTATCAAAAAATGGGCGTGAATTAATTGTTAATAAATTTAATTTAAATGTTTTTAGCTATAAACTCGAAGAGATTTTTAATAAATAAGATTAAATTAGGATAATTAATGGTAATAAAAAAATATTTAGTCGGGTTAGCTAGTCGTTTAATTCAAAAACAGCTCTACAAAAAAGGGAAAATAAATATAAAGATTCATAACTTCTCAAAGTCTCTCCCTTTAACTAAACAGATATATTTTTTAAGTTTTTATTTAAACCCAGTATTAGAAAAAATAGATTATATAAAAATTAAAGGGTTCTCATCAAAAAAATTAATAGATTTAAAAAACTTTGATTATAAATCTTATAATTTTCTTTCAGACGAGGTTATAGTTTCAGAGTCTTTTTTGAACAAATTTAAATCGAGTTCAAGATTTAACAATTTCTCTCTTATAAATATATCAACTAATAAATATAAATTTGGATTTAACTATAACTTAGATGTATATAGCAACAAAGATGCAACTGGTGAAATGATAAATCTATCTAATCGTTTTTTTAGTCAACAGGAAGTTGTTGAGGGAAGTAAATCTAGATACATCACTGATGTAGTTACAAAAAATAAATCTGATAAAATTCTTTTACTAGGTTCGGGCCCTTCTGTTGATAATTTTGACTTTAATAAGTATTCAGATTACGACATAATGATTTGTAATTCACTTGTAATTTCTAAAAATATTAGCGAATTAAATAATTTAAAATATATTGTATTCGGCGATCCAATATTTCATTCTGGCCCTGCTAAATATCCAGGAATTTTTAGAAAAACTTTAGTTAGAAATTACCAAAATAAAGACGTTAAGATACTCACCCCTTCTAGAGATTATTTGATTTACAAACACTATTTACCAAATGAAATTTTTAATAAGATGTATTTTTTTGAAATCAAGCAGGAGAAATTTAACTACAATCTTGATAAATCTTTTTATGTAAATGCAACTCAAAATATTTTAACATTAGCAATGCTCCCATTTGCTATGAACAACTATAAAAAAATATTTTTTGCAGGTTTTGACGGAAATAATAATGTAAAGAAAGATTACTACTGGAAGCACAGTGAAAAATATCAATTTCAGAAAGAATTAAATGATATTAAAAATATACATCCAGGTTTTTTTAAACTTGATTTCAATGAATATAACGAAGATCACAATAAGGTACTTCAGAGTATTTTAGACCTTGAGAGTGGTGTTTCATTTAAAAACTTAACGGATTCAAGTATTCCTGCATTACAAGAAATCACCTAACTCATGAGAATTGTTTCGTTTGATTCAACTCATGTAAATAACAGTTCAGCATCTGGAAATTTTAAAGTAAATTTATTTCTTAAAGATTCGAAAAATGACTATTTATTTGTTTCAACAAAGTTTACAGGACATAATAAATCTTTAATCCTGCAAACTGATGAAAATGAAGGAATAAAATTTTCATATAAAGCTTTATATGAAAAGCTACAAAAGTTTAATCCCGAAATAATAATGTTCAGGATAGATTTTGACCAGCCTGAATTGATGAATGCTTTTATTAGGTACTTCAACTCAACGAATACTCCTTACATACTTATTATTTATGATTCCTGGTTTAATTTAGAATTATCAAAACAAAATCAAATTTTGACGCAAGAGTTATTTGAAAACGCTTCTGGATTAATCACTGAAATAAAGGACTTGAGCACCGAAATTACAGAAAAGTTCCAATTTAATAAAAATACTTTAGAAGTTAGAAATAGTTGGTTTTTAAATGAATCTTATATTAATGATGATGTAAAACCCAATAACAAATTAAGAATTGTGTTTAGTGGTAATGTAAATCATAAAATTAATTATCAATCTTTACTTAGTTTTGCAATTGCCTTAGATAATTCTGATGCGGATTTGGTTTTAGATATTTTTAAACATCCGTCATCAAGCCTAGAGAAAAAATTTTATAATTTAAAAAAAACTAATGTTTTTGATCAAGTAGAGTATGATTTATTTTTTGAAAATTTAAGAAAATATAATTATGGTTTACTACCGTATAATTTTGATGAAACTTCTAGAAAATTTAGTTTAAATAGTTTTTCAAATAAGCTTAATCAGTATTTATTTAATGGTCTTTCACCGATTGGGTTTGGACCCAAAGATCAAACTACAATAAAATTCCTAATGGAAAATAACTTTAATAATGTATTTACATATGATAATTCAAAAAGTCTTGCTAATTTTATATCTCTTATAAGCCTTGATGAAAATGAAGTAATAAAACAAACAATTTCTGAACATTTCGATTTAGATAATATGCACGAACAATTAAATAATTTTTATCAAGACTGCTCTAAAGTTTTATTTAATAAAAAAATAAGATTTAAAAAAATAAATTTACTACTTAGTCGGCAGCAATATGTGGAGGGGAAGGTTTCTAAAGTGAATATAATTAAGTCAGTATTTTATATATTTAAAAAAATAGTAAGAGGATTTAAGTTATGAAATTTAATACAGAATGGGAAATATGCAATAAGGAAGATTTTTTTCAATATTTAAATAACAAACAAATACCTAAAAAACCAATTAAATTTCATTTAAAATACATCCAAGATGTTTTTGCTATTGCTGAGTTAAATAATTATCTTGATAATCAAAAAGATACAAGACATATTAAAATTGGAGAAATTGGTGCTAATCACAGCCGAGTTTTACCAGGGCTAAGAAAATACACAAAAAAACTTTTTGCAATAGATATTTACAATAAAGAAATTGGTGGTGGTTATGCTTATAAACCTCTAACTAGAAAATATAAAATAATTGAAACTTTAGTCGGCAATAGTAAGAACATAATTGAGGATGAGTATTTTGATGTACTTTTTTCTATTTCCGTAGTAGAAAATGTTGAAAGCGATATGTTAAAAAAATTCTTATTAGATAGTTTAAGAATTTTAAAAAAAGACGGAGTAATTATTCACTTGATTGATTTTTATTGCAATAACGATGCAGACTTACAATCAGGAATAGTTAGAGATTTAATAAAAAATCTTGAAGAAATTGATAGTAGTTTTAAATGTACTATTGACGACTGGTCATTCAAAACTTCATACTGCTCAAATGATGACTATACAATGTGGGAATGGAATAGCATTGCTCCACATCTTGAAGTGGTAAGAAACACCCACCAATCTTGCTCATTTATTTTGAAAATTACTAAAGAATAATTATTTAGAATTAATCAATAAATATAAAAAAAATACATGCTACTTATTTATTTCAACTACATATAAAGTGTCATAGTTTTGTAATGGACCTTCATGAACAAGTTTACTTTTATGTATATTAAAATCATAGCCATTAAGTAGTTCCAAGATTTTTTTTTCTTCAACAGCTAAAACATCTTCAATAAAATCGTTTTTAATATTTATTTGAATTATGGCTTTTCCGTCTTTTCTGAGTAAGGAATATATTTTATCTAAAGCTTTCGAATCAAATTGGTAAAAGTATCCAAAAACACCCGTTGAAAAAAAATAATCTACCTTTACAGGTAAAAAGCTTAGTGAGCGCCTAAATAATCTAGTGCTAATTTCCAACTTTTGTGCTTTTTCAGATGCTATCTTTAAATTATGTTTCGAAACGTCAACCAAGTAGACAATTTTAAACTTTTTAAAAATTTCTAAGTATCTTCCTGTTCCACAACCAAAATCCATTAAAATTTTATTTGTATCTGGTGTGATAAGATCTCTAAAAAATTCTTTATACTGGTTATATTCTTCTGATTCATCAGCTTTTGCCAGTTTTTCTGCATCTAGTTTCCGATATGAAACAAGAGAGCGAAAAATAGATAGAGTTTTGAAATTTAAATATTTTTGAAGCTTTATTATTATTTTTTTCACATCGCCTCAAGTGATTTTATATTTATTTTCAACATTGTTTAATAATCCTAAAGCGAAATAAAATATTAATGGAAATCTAACTGTTTCCATGGATGAATCAAAACAAGAGACTGCAAGAACTGGGAGTATATAAATTAAAATATCAAAAGAACTATTTTGTTTGTGGTATTGATGAACCAAATAATAAAAAAGAACTATTAAAGTTGTTAGACCTATTGCGCCAAAATAAGCAAAAAATTGAATAACAAAATTATGAAGATTGTAGTTGTTATATTCTATAGTCCTAAAATATGGATGGTTCATGATTGGAATAGGCTCATGAATATTATTCCCAATTAATAATTGATTATTGCTTGACATGTCTCTTATGGTCGTTTGCCAAATAGTTAATCTCCAATTTATATTTTCATCACTACTTTGCAGGAATCCTTTGTCAATATAGAATTTTGAATCGGGAAATATCTTTTTATTCATATCAATAGAAAAATTGTTTGAAGATATTTGTTCCTCAGAAAGACTAACTTCATTTAAGTTATTTATTCCAAACCCAATAAAAATAACAAAGAGTAAAAAGATATAAATAATATATTTATAGATATTTATTGCGTAATGCTTACTGATTGCATCCAAAAGAAACAAGAGAATTAAAAGTAAATAAGCTAAAAAAGCACCTCTGCTTTGTTTAAAAAATATAGGAACATAAAGGAATGAAAATAACACAGTAGAAATATAGAAAAACTTTTCATCAAAAAGTTTATAGATAAAGAAAGTTGTAGTAGAGAATACTAAAAAAAGATCTGAGGGTTTTGTAAAATCAAATTTATCAGAATTTAATAAAAAAAAGTTTTTTATAAATTCTGGATAATAAACATTATTTAATAAATATAAGGATATAAGTGAAGCAATGAGGGTAAATGTAATCTTCATTTTATTTAGATCCATTGATTTAGCAATTGATAAAGCAGCAATCACCCAAATCGTAGAACTAAATCGAAACAGTAACAAATCCTCGACACTAGTTAACACTAGAAAGAATTTAAAATAAAAAATTAATAAGAAGCTTAAGTAGATATATCTTAAAACACGGCTTTTTTCTTTAGCAAGAAAGAAGTGAAGTAGTAAAAATAGTAGTCCTACAAAATACTCTCCAAGTCTAAAATTAAATATATAGATACCTGTTAAGTTTCTGCCGAAATTTAATAATAGAAAAAAAACAAAGAGTACTAAATTTTCAGTTTTTTTAATTTTTAAATTCACAAATCAATGATAGATAATTATACAGTTTTAGTTCAAATAAATATGTAACTGTAGTTTTTAAACTTTAAGGACGGTTTTCTAAATTTTTGTAATCATCAATGGATAAAAAATTAACTAATATTCACAATATGTTTTTGAGATATTTCCATATTTATCTCTTAAAGTAAAATATATATATACTTTTGATTTTTCGTCAATTTGACTTTCACTAAACCTTAGAAATACTGTATCTTGAAATTTTCTTTCGAAATTGAAATAGTTTCGAGACATAGACAATTTATCTATCGACAGTCCATCAACCTCTAAATTAATTATTATGTTTTCTATATACTCTGTTTCTGTAAATGCATTTATATGTATTGGTAAATCTTTATTTTCACTAAGTTTTTCTGGACATTCAACCTCAATCAGAAGGTTGGGGAGGGTTTGTTCATAAGTATTAGGAAAATAAAGCGTAAAAAAAATTAATAAAAATATAGTAAGAAAAGTAGTTTTTTTTAATTTCATTTATTTATTTAAAGTATAGTTTCTAAATAAGACAATCTTAACCTACCGCTATTAACAAGTTTTATAAAAATATTTTATTTAAATATATCTATTGTTAAATTAATTTCATTAAGTAATCTTAAAAATAAAAAGAAGGCAATCCATGGTGACAGTAATAATCGGAATCAAAGAAAAATCTCAAAGGGTCCCAAGCAAGAATTTTAAAAAATTAGATAATAAACCCTTGTATTCTTGGCTGCTGGACACTTTGGTGAGCATTGATGAGATAGCTGAAATTTTGATCAGCATAGAAGGACATGAACTGCTAGAAAAAATAAAAGCTGATTATAAAAATTCAAATAGAATTCGCGTTTTTGAAAGAGAAAAAAATCTGATTGGTCATGAAACTCCGATGACAGAAATTATTAATTCTCTGGTAGAATTCTCAAAAACAGATATCATTTTAAACACTCATGTTACAAATCCTTTTTTATCAAGAACCAGTATTAGAAGCGCTATAGATTTATTTAACAAAGAGAAAAAACCTGTTTTTTCTGTTAACTCTCACCATTCTAGGTTTTACGATAAAGACTTAAACCCGATTAACCACAATATAATTGAATTAAAGCAAACTCAAGATTTAGATATTATGTATGAAGAAAATTCATGTTTATATATATTTGACAAAAGAGAATTCCTTTCAAATAAAGTAAGAATTTTTTCAAATAGCATTGTTTACCCGCTTAATAAAATTGAAGCAATAGATATAGATACATTAGAAGATTGGGATTTAGCAGAAATAATTGCAAAGGGATTGAGTTGAAAATTTTGATTACATGTCCAAGAACAGAAATTTCAAAAAGTATTTTTGATAATCTTTTCAGTTTAAAAAGTGCTGAAGTCGAGTACATCTTTCCAAAAAATCAGAACTTTAACTCTAAAGAAATGGAAGAAATTTATAACAACCATGAAATATTAATTGTTGGAGATGACAAGATAGATCAAGATTTTTTAAATAGCGCGAATTCATTAAAGCACATTATCAAATGGGGTAAGGGTGTAGACAATATTGATAAAGAATTTTGTATTAACAATAATATTACTGTAAGCAATTCTCCAGGAAAATTAGCTAAATATGTTGCCGAGCATGGAATATCGTTGATAAACAGTTTGAATAAAAATATTCAATTAAATATTAATTCAATTAATGATGGCAAATGGTTTAAGGAGCCCAGTATGACTTTATTCGATAAAACAATAGGTTTCTATGGCTTTGGGGAAATAGCTAATGAGTTTGTTAAATTGTTAAAACCATACAATGTAAATATAATTTTTTATGATATTAAAACGTTAAATAATAATTTTAAACAACTAAGCCTTGAGGAGGTTTTTGTTAATTCAGATGTTCTTGTTGTTTCTTCTGAATTAACAAAAGATAATGAAGGTGAAATCAATACCAACCTAATAAAAAAAATGAATAAAAATTCAATAATAATAAATATCTCAAGAGGAAAAATTATTAATGAACAAGACTTGATAAGCTCCCTTAAGAATAAATTAATTAGAGGAGCTGGACTTGATGTATTTGATGAAGAGCCAATATCAAATAATCACGAATTTTTAGAGCTTGAAAATATTGTTGTTACATGTCATAATGCTTCAAATACTGATGAGGCTTCCAAAGAAGTAAATGAAGAAATAATCAAAATGATTGATAAATTACTATGAACATTATAACTGGATCAGCTGGTGGCCTTGGAAAAAGAATATACAGTCATTTCAAAAAGAATAATAAAGATGTTTTTGGAATAGACAGATTAGATAGTTCCTCTACAGATTTACAGCTTGATTTGGGCAACAAAGAGGAAATTAAATTACTAAAAAAGAAAATCACTTCTAAGGTAGATTCAATTACCTTTACACACGCAATTGGAAATTCAAAAAAAGACATTTCCAACTTCAGTGAAGATGAGTACAGGTATATAAATGCTGAGTCTAATTTTCAGATAATAGATTCTTTATCAAGCAATCTTGAATTTCAGGCTTCAATTCTTTTTATCTCATCTGTTCATAGTCAATTAACAAATGCTGATAGTTCAAATTATGCTTTGTCAAAATCCTACCTTGAAGCACTTTATAGAAGGATGTGCCTTAGTGAAAAATATAATAAATTCAATAAATTATTAATTTGTTTAGGTGCAATGGATACAGGTATGCTGAAAGATAACATTGAGAACGTAGAATCTTTTAGAAACTCTCTTCCTTCTAAAAATATAATTAACCCAGACACTGTTGCAGATTTTATTTATGATTTTCATGAAAAATACAAAATTGATTTTGATTGTTCCATATTTAGAATTGATAATGGTGTTTCTTATTTACTAGCTACCGATTAAGAAAAGTATTTTTTATACAGATTATTTTTGAATTTTCCATATTGTGAACTTCCGTAATAATAAATTTCTAATCTATTAAGACTTTCTTTGCTTCTAAAACCATTGAAGTGTCCAAGGTTTTTTGAAAATCTGTATTTTAAAATTGAAATTATACCTCTATAAGCAAAATTTTTATTTTTATATTTGAAACTAATATCAGTTAAAACCTCCTTAAAAAAATTAGTCATGAGATTTAAAATAGAAAATTTGAATGAAAATATCGAATTTAGTGCTATCGCCTCTCTGAAGTATCTAAAGTAAACAGTCTTAAAATCCTCTGAATGAAAATGCTGAACAGTTATTTTTTCACCGTAAATTATTACAGCTCCATCTCTTAATGCTCTACTAGCAAATTCAATATCTTCACACCCTGTTAAATTTTCATCAAATTGATATTTTTCCCATATTTGAAATTTGTAACCGCAATTTCCATTATTTGTAAATGGATTATCTTTTTTTATTCCATAGCTTTTATCAAACCACTTACTTAAATGGGATGCCTCCGACAACATAGAATCTTTATAACCGATTTGTTTTCCATAAACTATTTCACAATTACTATCTTCAAATATATTCACATAATTAGTTATAAAGTCCTTACTTGTTGGAAAACAGTGGGCTGATAACGAAATAATATAATCTGGTTTATTTGATAAATTTGCACAAATATTTAAAGCCCTACCAAATGTAAATAATGCTTTATCAATTTCATCTATAATAATTTTATATTTTGAATTATAATTTTTAACGAATTCTAGTGAATTATCACTACTTCCGGAGTCTAGAAATATTACTTCAAAATTTTCATATGTTTGCTGATCTAATATTGAGAAAAGTATTTTTAATTGTTCTTCCTCATTTAAATTTCTAATAAGAACAGAGACCTTAGGAGGGTTTTTCATATTAAGTAAGCTCTACTTCGTAAAAACATTTAAAACTCATTGGACCCTTTAAGGACTTATTTTCATCAATTGCGTCTTTTAAATTTTTTTTTGAGTTTGACGCTGGTTCTAAAACTAACACATTGTGATTTTTCCATCCTCCTTGAGTCTGAAATATCCAAAAATAATCTAAGTTTGTATCTCCATAAGAAAGTTTTAATGAGTTATTCAAACTATCTTTAACAGTTAAATTCTTATTGTTAATATTTATATATCCAAAATCATATAATCCAGAATCCTTAGTCAGAGTAAAAAAGTCTTGATTGTTGTTAATTATATTTCCAAAATCACTTTCTACTTTGTTTAAGGATTTATAATCACAAATTACATCTATTTTTTCTTCTATAGGAATTGCTAGATGTAATTTGAATAAAAAATATTCTGCAAATTTAATATCAGCAAAATATTCACATCGTAATTTATTTTCAGAAATCTCTATAATTTTTTCGAATGTTGATCCACTATCTAGTGAATTAGTTTTAAGGTGTATTTTGCTATTATCATGATACTCAACATTCCAATCTGCAGACCACAGCTCACCATGATCAAGTCCTTTTCCCCAATTAAAGTCCTCAATAGCGTCGTTTGGAAATAATTCTTCCCAACCTCCTTGCCAATTTTCATCATAATTAGAATATTTTGAAACACTTTTATTTTGCTTTACACTGTCTTTCCATACCCACTCTTTGTTATTTGGCTTAAAGATCAAGCTATCGATTCTTCCACCAAGTTTTGGTAGGATAGAAGATTTTAAAAAAGAATTTTCAATACTATAAGACTTCATATTAATTTTATATTTTTGTTTTCCTTAATAATTGCATTTAAATATTTAAAGTGGTGATTGTAATAAGCACTAAAATTTCTATCTTTAAAAAACGAATATCTGAAAGCAAAGCTCTTTTCATTTTTCCTCACCAACTTTTCGTCATATTGCCACAGTTTATCATTATTGGTTTTTGAAGTTGAAACTGCAGTCAAGAAAATACTATTAGAAATACTCATTGCTATTGGTAACATATACTGGGTCAAAATATTGTGTGTCTTTTTTGTAACTATATCTATATTTTCTACTGATATAAAAGTTTTAATTTTATTAGAAGAAGTCACCCCAATAATTTTTATATTTAAATCTAGTGCTTTTATTATTGGAAAAGTGTTGATAGGAACAATTAAATAGTCAATATAATTTTCATTATCCTTGACTTCTTTCAGAAAATCTAGGGCTATCTTATGAGTTGAAAAATGAAACATCGGATCTGCAAATGACAATACAGTAAGTTCAGAATTTGTATTTTTGACCTCTTTGACCGAATCATTACAAACAAACAAGGGTCTGCTATCCACAATCTTGAGAGACTCAGTGAAGTTTTCATTATTTCCTAGGACAAACAGTTCCTTGTCTTTTAAAGTTTTTTTTAATTGTAGATAATTCTTCATTGATTCTTTTTTTAATAAAACTCTGTCTTCTTTATCTAAGAGATCAAAAAATCCTATATTAATCAAAACATTTAAACCAAGATGGCCAAAAAAGTTTATATCAATTATTCTTAAACGCTTTATTGCTTTTAAATTTTTAATAAATATTTTAAAATTGAAATCCTGAATTAAAATAAGACAATCACACTTTGATTTAGTTGAATTATTGCAATCATTGCAGGTTGTTAAATTTTTAGCAAAATAATATTTATTTTCATCAATCTCATTCTTCTGACCAATAACTGAGTATTTTTTGTATGTATTTTCAGAATTTTTTTGAATATAATTTATTACTATATAAATCATAATCCTTGCAATGTTTTTAATAGTGGTTGGTAACTTGTAATACCACATAGTTCTAAGAATTCATTTCCATAGTTGACCTCCAGTAGATGCTAGATATTGATTTATAACATCTTTTGGACTTCCACAATCTACAATATTTCCTTCATCAATATAAATAACCTCATCACACATATCTTCAATTAAAGTCACTGAGTGCGAAACTAAAATAGCAGATCCGGCATTCGTAATTTCGTTTTTTATATAGTTTGAGCTAAATGACTTATATGAATCATCGCCAAAAGAAAAAAATTCATCTAATCCAATAAAGTCTATATTATCCAAAAACGCCATAGTTAATCCAAATCCAACTTTTGATCTCATACCTCTCGATAAATTAACTATGGGTTTATTCAGATCTTCATGATTCAATTGAGTTAAATATGTGAATAATTCTTGTTTACGTTTAAATGATTCTGATTTCAAGTCATAATCAAATTCCATCAAATAAAAGGCTTTAAAATTGTCATATGATGAAAGTTCTTCATGAAAAAAACCAGCATTTTCTATTAGCTTCCCACTATTAAAACTCCTGTAAATTTTTCCGTTGTCTGGTTTTGAGAAATTAAATATTAATCTTAATAAAGTAGATTTCCCAGAACCATTTGGACCTATTACACCATACACTTTGTTTTTTTTAAGCTCAAGGTTAATATTTTTCAGAACCATGAGTTGAACATTTTTTCTATCTTCAGCTTTTGATAGTTTAAAATTTTTATTACTACTGTATTTAAAATTACAATTTTCTATTTTTAAGAGTTCGTTACTGGTCATATTTATAGTGATTCCATAATTAATTGAATGTATTTTTTATCCCTAAAGCAAAACATAAAACAACAAAAAACCAAAATAATTGGTGAAATAATTGAAAATATTGAAAAATCATAGCTTCTGTAAATAATTAAATTTAGTATTTCAAATATGAAGTAGAAAGGATTCAATACTTGTAAAATCAAATCAATTATTACATTTCCTGTTTTAGCAACCCAAAGTATAGGGCTTAAATAAGTTGCAACTCTTAAAATATGAGGAACCAAATCTTTTAAATCAGTTATTCGTTCAGAAAGAATTGACGTTGGAACACTAAGAATTAAACAATATATCATTGTTAAGAATGTTAAAGCTGTCAACTGGAGAAAGATGCCTAAGCTTTCTTGATTTGTAAAATTAAAATCCTGATTAAAAAATATACGCTGTATAAGTAACAGAATCGGAGTTAAATAGAAAATAGGAACAAAATTAAAATACACCTTTGATGCAAAATACAAATCAAAACCTGATGGCCCACCACTAAAATTTAGCATTTTATTCTGAACCCAAGATGTTGAACTATTTAGAGTTGCACTGATTCCAGAAAAAAATAGAATTCCTATCGAAATCATAAAACCTCTTGCTCCACTTTGGTATAAAAAAGAAAAAACAAATACATAAACTAGAATTAAAACTAAAGGATTCAAAAATTTCCAAAAAATTCCAAAATATTTTTTTCTATGAATAGCTTTGTATTCTAAACTTGACAGAGTCGAAATAGCTCTAATTTTTTTAAACATTGATAATTACCTTAATCACTCGACAATTCTAATTTAATAAATATAAAATAACCGAATGAATAAATATATTTCTAAGTTCTTTCCTTATATTTATTCAGCTTTTTTATATTTTATTGTTTACATGCCAACCATAGTTTATCCGTACAATAAATTAGAGATTACTAATCAATTTTCCCAATTAAAAATCTCTAGTCTTGACTTTCATATAAATTCTCCTACTTTTTATTTATTAGGTTTTGTAATTGATTTTGGAAAAAAATTTAACTCATATGTTGTTACTTTAATAATTATTAATTTTATAGTTATAATCCTAATTACTCGATTAACAGACTTTTTGAATAATTATCAATATTTATTTCTAGCATCAGGTTGGTTATTAACTTCAAGTTGGTGGATAGGTTATGTGGACTCAATTTTAGTTTTATCCACAATTCTTATTTTTAAACAATTTAACCAGGAAAAGAAAAATGATATACTCTTAATTTCTTCGATTTTTTTACTAAGTTTTTCACATTATGTACTGGCTTTTTTCTTAATATTAATTTTTATTATTATTTTTGAATTAAAGCGTTTAAATTTACTTAAAATACTAACCGGTTACTTACTTGGCCTAATTTTTAATAAATTACTTCTTGGTTACTTAGGCTATCAAGGAGTTTCTAGATTTAGATATTTTCTTGATCCTGAGATGAACTTTTTAGTAAGAAGTGTTGAATCTATTTCTAACAATTTTAATATTGTCATCTTTAGTTCTCTTTTTGGTATGTTTCTTTTACTCATTATTTACTTATTTATTTTTCAAGATATAAAGATTATTATGTCTTTTTTTATAGCTCTTGCTGTTACTTCACTTAATCCTGACACAACAAGGGTAATGAGCATATTGATTGTCCCTATCTTGCTTAAACTTTTAGCTGATATATCTGACAACAGACTTAAAGAAAAAATCAATGAAAGATTCTTAAACTATTTGGTATCTTTTTCAATTTTGATTCCATTGGTTTTTCCCAATTTTCACGTTTGGGATAATGAAGTTTATACAAACTCTCCCTTTGTTGAAGAATCTAATTTCTTTGAAAGTCTGATTATTCTTTTAAATAAGTTTTTAAGTATTGTTACTTAATAGAAACTTGCAAATTATTATTATCTTATGAAATTATATAATTTGAGTATTAAAAAAAATGAACTTTCTAGATGCTAATATTTTAAAGAAGGAAAAATATGGATGCAATAATACCAGCTGCAGGATTAGCATCCAGAATGCGTGGTATGCCTAAATTTTTATTACCAGCAGATGTAAACTATAAAACTCTACTTGAAACACATATTGAACAGCTTTCAGAAATTTGTAAAAATATATATATTGCAACTAGACCTGACTTAATTCCGCTCATTGAATCACTTAATTTTAAGTTTAAAAATATCAAAGTTATTGGTTTGGAATCAAAGTCCATGTCAGAAACTGTACTTAAAACTATAGAATATTCTGAGTCTGATAGCTTTATCCTTGTAATGCCCGATACATATTTCTACGGCGACCAGCCTTATGGTTATCTTGATTCAAATCCTGAAATTTGCGATCTTGCATGTTGGAAAATTAGAGATAAGCAAAGAGGAAAGTTGGGTGAGGTTAGCTTTGATAATAAAATGAATTTAATAAAAATAGTTGATAAGCAACCTGAAAATGGTTTTGAGTACGCTTGGGGAGCTTTAACCTTTTCAAGAAAACTTTTAAAATATATAGAAGTTGAAGATCCACATATAGGCTATGCAGTAAAAAATGCCTTGGCTAGTAAAGAAAAAGTAACAGTCAAAACCCTTAAAGGGAGCTACTATGATTGTGGAACTCCTGAGGAATACCTAGAGTTATTTTCAAAAATTGTAACTGGTGGAAAAAATGAATTTTCAAATAATCGCTCCTTTTTATAATGATTTTGAGAACTTTAAATTATTTGTTGAAAAAATAGAAACCCTTAATCTTGATGAAAAAGTTTTTTTATTAGTTGATAATGGATCTACGGATAATCAGATGTTCGAATATTTCAAGAAAAATAATGCTTTAAAAAAGTCGTGCGAACTCATAAGAATTGAAGACAATCGGGGTTTTGGTGGAGGTGTTGCGTACGCTTCAGATTTTGTTTCAAAAGATTATGTTGGCTGGATGCCAGGAAATATGAAAGTTAACCCGACACATGTATACGAGCTATTTATAAAACAAAATTTAACTAACCAAAATACTTTGATTAAGGGGAGGCGAGTTAATAGGCCCACCCTAGACTCTATAAAAACATTCATATTTGGAATAGTTGCTTCTATTTATTTCAGAACTAATCTACTCGATGCCGGAGGTACACCTAATCTTGTTGGAAAAAGCTTTTTTGATCATAAACAATTAATGCCTGAAGATGTATCATTTGACGTTTATGCTTATTATTATTTTAGAAAATTAGGTAATGTTGTAAGACCAAAAATCTCATATAAAAAAAGAGTTCATGGAAAATCCAAATGGCAAAATGGTTTTACTAGTGAGTTGAAAATGATAATAAATATTCTGGGCAGAAAAAAAACATGGGATAAAATAATTAAAAATCAACTATAAATAAATTTCATTAAAAATATGTATATTTCAACAAAAAATTGGAAATTTTAAAATTTATTAATATTTTTTTTAACTAAATAATTTAACTTAAAGTTATTAGGTTTTTCAGAAAATGCGAGAATATTCCCCCATGAGTTATTGTTTAAGTTTCTACCATCATATTTGTAAAATTCTTTAAAGCGATGCTTTATGCCATATCTTTCAATAGGAAACCATTCAAAGATATAGACCTCGTAGTTGTAAGAAGTGAGCTTATTAATTAAGTCATCAACACCTAAATTGATTTTTTTATGTTTATTATGCTCAAATTCAACTAAAACAACTTTTGGGTTAATCTTCTGAAATTTTTGATCATTTAAAACATAATAATCTAAACCCTCTATATCAATTTTTAAAAAATCAATATTGTTAATAGAATACTCATTTACAAGATCTGAAAAAGTAATTGCATCAACCTCTTCACTGAACTCATGTGTTGTGTGAAAATTTAGTAATGAAGTTATGCCAAGAGATTCTTCACTCTTATATAGTTTATATTTTTTATTTTGATTAGCTATTGCTTTTGCTACGACCTTCACATTGTCATAGTTAGAGTATTTCTCGTACAAGTATGGTAACAAGTTTGAGTTACATTCAACTGTAAAGCAATTCCAATTCCTATCACGAAACAAATCAGTACAGTCACCATTCATCGCGCCAATATCAACAAGAGTTTGGGGTTTAAATTTATCTTTCAAGTATTTCGAAATTACTTTAAGTTCATCTATGTGTAGGTTTTTCATTTATATTAATTACCTTGTGTGGTGTTAATACTACTTCAGATATTTATCTACACGTAATAAACTTCTTTAAAACTCTCAAGCGGGTTGCGACTCTATTAAGAGTATTCTTATATATAAAAATTTTTAATTTCACTTAAAAATATTATTAAGCTTCATTTAGTGCAAAATAAAAAAAGATTTTAATACTTGGTTCTGACGGTTATCTCGAACAGATTTTAATTTAAAATTTAACTCAAATTTATTTGATATTGACAATTAGGGCTTAACTTTGGTAAAGTTTTAATCTTCTTAGAGCTTCTGGAGCAGTAATATATACTGTGTAGGAAATTGACGAATTCCAGTTTTTTTAAACGTCAATATTTTGAAATCAGAAAATAGTTTTTTAAGTGCATGTTCAGTAAATCGCCAAAAATCATTAGGTTCATCATGTAGTGGATAAATAAATGGAACAGAAACTACTAAATGTCCTTTTTCTTTTAATAAATAATTTAAGTTTTTTATCGCAGTCTTGCTATCAAAAATATGTTCTAAAACATTAGTACATAATATTAAATCAAACTTTTCTTCTATAAGTACTGAACTTGTAATATCTAAATATTTATGTCCATAACTCTTGCTTACATCTGTTTGGACAAATAACTTTGCATTATGAAAAATATGTGCGACAGATTGGTTTATGCTGGGATTCCCACTTCCAATTTCTAAAATATCTAAATTTTCATAGTCATGTGATATAAACTTCAAGAATTTGTATAAAGGCCTGTAAGTTGGGAATAGGATATGTACTATTCTTCGTATTAAATTATTTAACATTGTGGCCAGAGGCAGAATCGAACTGCCGACCCCTTGTTTTTCAGA
>CEOP01178876.1_pt1 | contig 54492 bp, 71 predicted proteins | sample 361301 | NCBI WGS metagenome assembly CEOP01 (sample SAMEA2619548, study PRJEB7988) | marine metagenome | biome: marine biome (ENVO:00000447); feature: deep chlorophyll maximum layer (ENVO:xxxxxxxx); material: "saline water (ENVO:00002010), including plankton (ENVO:xxxxxxxx)" | depth 55 m
TCTCCATAATCTTTGATATAATCTTCTGAAGTACACATAATTTAGTTTAAACATATAACACCTCTTTTATTTTTGTTTACCCTACCAACTTGATAGGAAGCACAACACACATACAGTATGCTGTACTTTCTGTCAAGTATTAATTTAAGTTATTATAGAAATTATCCAATGGGTTTTCATCTGACCTCTCACATATTGGAACATATCTTTTTATCTCTTGAGTACTCATATTTTGAGCAACTGTTCTCACCATATCTCTTGAAAGTCTATCTGAATTATTGATAGTCTGTTCAATTATTTGTTGTCTTGTTGTTTTCATTTAGTAGTCCTTTCATGTTTATAATAATAATTAGCCCCTAGATATCTTAACACTCCATTTAATCTTTTATTTAATTGTTCTTTGATTTGTTCTTTTTCTTTTTTAGATAATTTATGATCCTCTCCATCATATCTTACAAAGTCGCTTTCATGGTGTTCTTCCCAAAATTCGTACCTCATTTCCATAGCGTCAATTAACATATGTTTAGCTACTTGATTAGGTGTTAGCTTAGTACCTTGATAATATATCCCCATTTTTATTCCTCGCTTTCTGTTGTATAATAGCTGTTATCAGTATTGGTTATATCTTGTAGATCGTCAGTATCAAAGTGATCGAAGTCTGAATCTATATTGCAAGATATTTTCTTGGTAAACGGGTTTTTCTCTTGATCTATCATATATTCACTCCTTGTCTTTTTAGTTCATTGATGAGCATTTTTCTGTTCTTACCTCGAGCTTTGCTCATAGCTTTCAGTAGGCTTTTTTGATATTCAGTACGATAGTTCCAATTTTGGTACATATCTTTTTGACTTCTCCAATAGCCCTCTGATTTGTTAGGCTTGGGCAACTTCACCCACTCACCAGATTGTTGGTCAAAGTGGTTAGGCATACCCTTAACATCACCACTATCCGAGAACACTTGGACTCGATTCCATACTTGACTTGATCGCATAATTAACCTCTCTTTCTGAAACACATTATGCACATATTTAAAAAATGTTCAAGCACTAATTACTGCCACATTGGCAACGATCTCGAGCCGTTTTTGACAAGGAAAAACTAGGTCTTGAACACCCCCTATTATGCACATATTTAGGGGAAGGTCAATAGCTATCGTCTGCCAATTTGGCAGGGATTATTTGGGGTTTGAGGGAAGGTTTGCCTTAATTCGTTCACGTTTTGTTCCACTAGGCTCGGCTGGACTGACCTAGCAACTACATTAGAATGATTCTAAACTAGGAAAGGGGTTTAGGGGGTACAAATCTTTTACACCCCCCACCCAAAAAATCTGTGTGCGTGTACTATATTATATGCGTCTCAAAAAATTTTTGCAAAATTTGAAGTTTTCTTATTGCGAATGATTCTCAAGTAGTCGGGCGTGCCCCCTTGACCGAGAGAAAAGGGGAGGAGGCGCATGTGAGAGAGAGTGTGGTGTGTGAATACGCGCCTGTGGGATCCTCCCCTAGTACAGGAGATGTACCATTTGCATGATACAATCTAATTATAGACTAGTGAGGGTTGCATTGCAACCTGTATTCGTGTTATAATTAAAAAAAATTAAACGGAGATAAACCATGGCATATGGACTTAAGAGAAATAAAATGGCTGCTCTCGAAAGAAACAAAGGACCAATGAAAAAGAAGTCTACAAAAAAGAAACAAGGATATAAAGATCGTAAAGACGAATCAATAGCTATGCGTAAGAAAAAGAAACGCAGTAAAAAGCAAATGAAAGCAAGCAGAGATGAATCATACGGTAAGTTCGGAAACAAAAAAGGCAAAGGCAAGATTAATAAATAATGAAAGATCTTACTGAAAGACAAGAGGTCTTTTGTAATGAGTTCATTAAAGATCTAAATGCAGTGCAGGCAGCTATTCGCGCGGGGTATTCAACTCAGCATGCGAAAAAGAATGCATACACTTTGTTGCGTCAGCCCCGAATATCTGAAAGGATATCGGAGTTAAAAGGTGAATCAATCAAAAGAACAAAGATTGAGTCCGATGATATTTTGAGACGACTTGTTCGGATAGCGGAGCGAACTGAACAAGAAGGCGATTACAATGCAGCCATCAGATCACTGGAGCTTCTTGGTAAACATCAAGCGTTGTGGACTGATCGTAACATCACTGAAATACAAAATGCGTTTGCAACAGGCAATAGTGATGAAGACATTGAAAGAGATATTGAACGCTTGCAAAAAATTGCAGCACCTAAATTAAAAATAGTAAAGGAATAATATGGGCAAGATAACAAAAGGTGGCATAACTTCTGGAGAAGATACACCAAAAGAAGATACGTTTCTAACCGATAAACAAAAAAGATTACCACCTGATTTAAAAAGAAAGATAATTGAATCTAAACAATCTGGTGCTGGTTATTCTGGAACAGAAGACTACAAACAATAAACGTATTTGGCTAAACGCAAACTTCCTCCCCCTAAAGAAGAACCTCCCAATGCTTTGGATGAGTTCTGGAAAAGTTTAGGTTGCGATCCAAAAACAGGAAAACCAAAAGATGGCAAACGACACAAATAAATATTTAAAACAAATCGAAGGAATGATGCGTGGGCATACAGGATCTAGCTTTGGTAATATAGATATACCTAAAGTTAAAAATAAATCAAACATACAAACAGGGGCACCAAAAGATTTATATTCTACAAAGGTTAAAACTAAAATACCAATGAGTAAAGTACATAACAATCAACTAAAACAGATTAGTAAAAAATTTAAAAAAGACATGAAGAAAATGGGAGTGGGTTATTCAGGGACACCTGAGTATAAAGTATAGGAAAGCAATGAAGGGAAGAGTATTACAGCCAAAGATAAAAGCATACGATCCGTATAATCCACCAAAAGATATAATTAAACAATTGGTATTATGGGGAATGAATGCTTATGTTATCGACTAAAATAAAAAATTTTATTTCACAAGACGCAGTAGCTATTTTTAACGAGTATACCTGGGAAAAAATTAATAGAAGCAATCGCTATATGAAAGCTAAAAATGGCGATCTTGTATCTTATATATGGGAAGATGAATTAGGAATGTGCTATGATATTGCACATAATGATGAGCTAGCAAATGTTTATACAAATTTAAGTCAAAATAAAGTTGAGCAATTAGCAAATAAAAAATTAAAATTTGCAGGTTCTTTTTACAGAATCTATGGACCTAAGTGTGTTTTGAGAAAACATGTAGATAGAGATAACTATGATTATACAGTTACAATAAATATTTCAAACAATCCTGATAATTATCGCTGGCCTATTTTTACAGATACACAAGAACTAACTTTAGACCCAGGTGATGCATTTGTTTGTCAAGGAAATAAAGTACAACACTGGAGAGAAGAACATCAAGGACAGTGGTCAACTCAATTAATGTTACACTATCAAATAGATGAATAAAAAAGAATTAAGAGATGCTGCAACTAGAGTAGCAATCACACAAGCTCGTGAAGATTTCTTAGCATTTATTATGTTAATGAATCCAAGCTTTAGTGTTGGCCCACATCATAGAGTTTTATGTGATGAACTAATGAAGTTAGAACAAAATGAAATAGATAGACTTATGGTTTTTATTTCACCACGTTCCTCTAAATCTTTAATAACATCTACATATTTTCCTGCATGGGCTTTAGGTCGTAATCCTTTTTGGCAAGAGATTGCTGTATCTCACAGTGATGATCTTGCAACTAGATTTGGTAGAGCTATAAGAGATATAATATATTCTCCTGCATATCAATCTATATTTCCAAATACAATTATTCGTAAAGATAATCGCTCGGCAAACAGTTGGGCACTAGAACATAAGAAGAAACAAGCAGGATCTTTTCTTGCAGCGGGATCTGGATCAGGTATCGCTGGTTTTGGTGCTCATTTGGCTATCATTGATGACCCCATATCCGAGCAAGATGCCTACTCAAAATCAAGAAGAGAGCATTTAAACAACTGGTATGCGTCTGGTTTACGTACAAGGCTTATGCCTGGTGGTAAAATTGTTATAGTTATGACAAGATGGCATGAAAATGACTTGGCAGGACACCTATTGAAAGCAGAAGACAGTGGAGTTATGGCAGATAAGTGGTCTGTTGTAAGGATTCCTGCACTAAATACTACAGAATCTTCAGATACACTAAACATAGCCAGGGGGCAACTCATAAATCAAGGCTATTTAACAGAGGAATACCCAAAATTAAAGGCAGGAGAGTCGTTTTGGCCTGCAGCTGACCGTGAAAATGGGTTTTGCTGGACAACAGAAGAGATAATTCGTACAAAAAACAACACACCTGGCTTTAAATTCGATGCATTGTACGGTCAATCACCTACTGCAGAAGAAGGTAACGTAATAAAAGCAGAATGGTGGCAAAATTGGGACAATCCTTCACCACCTGAGTGTGATTACATCATACAATCTTGGGATACTGCGTTTTCTACTAGAACATCTGCAGACTATTCAGCAGTAACTACGTGGGGTATCTACAAATCAGGACTTGATATGCCTAATTTAATATTACTAGGGGCTGAAAGAGGTAGATGGGACTTTCCTACATTACGAGAAAAGGTTGTTGAGAAGTACAATGACTATAATCCTGATTCGGTTATCATTGAGAAGAAAGCATCTGGTCAATCTTTAATACAAGATCTTAGAATGACAGGCATTCCAATATTTGAATACCAACCTGATAGAGACAAAGTAGCTAGAGCGTATGCAATTACTTCTTTGTTCCATAACGGCAGAATTCATGCCCCCTTTAATAAAACGTGGGCTAAAGAAGTCATGGAAGAGTCACGAGCTTTCCCTGCATCAGCTCATGATGACTACATGGATACATTAACACAAGCTTTACTTTGGGTTCGTAACGGCGGATATCTTACACACGGTGATGATACGTGGCTTGACAAAGCAGAGAAACGAGTTTATAATAAGGAGCACCGAGCTTATTATTAAATGCAGGAGATTTAGGAAAAATACATGGCGATTGAAAAGATAATGACACCGTCTTTACCAGGGGATCTTGATGATCCTGTAAAGATACCACAAAATGATGATAACATTAGTGTAGATGAAGCAGGTAATATTGAAGTTACTTTGCCAGAAGATCAAGCACTAATGGAAGCAGAAGCTATGGGCATGTTAGATGAAGACATGCTAGGAAATCCAGAAACAGACTTTGATGCAAACTTAGTAGAGTTTATGGATGATAAAGATATTGTAGACACAGCGCTAGAGTTATTTGAAGGTTACACAATAGATAAAGAATCTAGAGAAGAGTATGATGTAATTGCAGAAGATGGAGTAAACTTATTAGGTTTACAATATGAAGAAAATTCTGAACCTTTTCCAGGAGCATGCGGAGTAACTCACCCTGTATTAGCTCAAGCAGTTGTTAAGTTTCAAGCTAAAGCTTTCAAAGAATTAAATCCTACAGAAGGTCCTGTGCGTACTAGAATAATGGGAGTACAAACAGAACCTAAAATGCAACAAGCAAACCGTATTAGAAATTTCATGAACTGGCAAACTCAAATTCAAATGCCAGAGTATGGACCTGAGTTAGATCGTTTATTATTTCATGTAGCATTGTATGGATCTGCGTTTAAAAAAACTTATTGGGATGTAACTTTAAACAGACCAATGACTCAATATGTAAAAGCTCAAGATTTTTATATAGATTACTATGCATCTAATTTGGAAACTGCTGAAAGGTTTACTCATAAATATTCTATGTCAGCTAATCAGATTAAAAAGTTACAAGTTGCTGGGGTATTTGCAGATATAGATTACATAGAAGATCAGCCTATTGATGAGAGTGATGCACAGCAAACAGCTGATGAAGCTGTAGGTTTGAGAAAGCCTTCACAAAATTTAGATAGAGTAGAAATTTTAGAAATGCATGTAGATATAGATCTACCTGGATTTGAAAATGAAAGCGGTATTAAATTACCTTATGTTGTTTATATGACAACAGATCAAAAAGTTTTTTGTATTAGAAGAAACTGGAATCAATCAGATCCACTACAAAGAAAGAAACAATATTTTACACACTATACTATGATACCTGGTTTAGGTTTTTATGGTTATGGTTATTTACACCTTATTGGTGGCCTAACAAAGACGGCTACTTCTTCACTACGTCAGCTAGTAGATGCTGGCACATTTGCTAATTTACCAGGGGGCTTTAAAGCGCACGGTTTGCGTGTCTTAGCTCCAGACGAGCCGATTGCTCCTGGTGAGTTTAGAGAAGTCAATGCACCTGCTGGGGATTTAACAAAAGCTTTACAACCTTTACCGTTTAAAGAGCCATCATCTACATTGTACAACCTAATGCAATATGTAACAACTGCTGCTCAACAGTTTGCAGATGCTACTGACAATATAGCAGAATCAGGAAGTAACTATGGCCCAGTTGGAACTACACTTGCTTTACTAGAACAGTCTAGTAAATTATTTGCAGCTGTCCACAAAAGAATGCACGAATCACAAACTAAAGATTTAAGAATACTTGCTAGATTGGATCATGAATATCTTCCAGAAGTTTATCCTTATGAAGTAGCAGGTGGTGCACAACAAGTTTTAAAAGTAGATTTTGATTTAAAGAGTATTGATGTAATACCTGTATCAGATCCTAACATGCCAACTGAAGCACACAGGCTTGCTAAATTAAATGCTATCATGGAACTCGCAAAACAAAATCCAAGCATGTATAACATGCAACTTATATCACAAGAACTATTCGCAGCTATGGGTGTAGAAAATCCACAGTCATATATGAAACAAACACAACAACCTTTTAGTGGTGATCCTGTTACAGAAAACATGGTTGCTTTAAAAGGAGGGGCACTTCAGGCTAGACCTGATCAGAACCATGACGCACACATTATTACGCATGGTACATTTTTACAAAACCCAATGTATAAATCAAATCCACAAGTTCAACAAATATTAATGTCACACATCCAAGATCACTTAGCTCTTAAGTATAGACAAGAAATGGCTCAGATGATTCCTGACGCACGTGTACAACAAATGATTATGTCACAACAGCAACTACCGCCTGAATTAGAAAATGAATTAGCTTTAGTTGCGGCAAATGCTTCTGACTCAGTTCTACAACTAAACGAAGCTAAAATGAAAATACTAGAAGGTGAACAAAAAGATCCTCACATTGAAATACAAGAAAAAGATCTTGCATTGCGTGCACAAAAAATGATGAATGATTTAAAAGTTGCAGAAGATAAACTAGCTCTTAAAGAAGCTGAAATGATTATTGATGATGAAAACAAAGATGATGATCGCAAACTTAGATTGACAGAGAAAGCTATGGATGTCGCAGCAAGAACAGGAGCTAACAAAGTAATACTTAAAACTGATGGGGATATATGATTTGGTTATTAACTGCAATGTTGTGGTACACAGATGTGGAACAACCTAAGTACTCAGACTATAACATAGAAGTATTTGAATCTCGTGAAGCTTGTCATGACTTTTTATTTTGGAATCAAACTAAAATTGTAACAGAGTTGGCTATAGCACATGGAGTAGATTCTGAAGGAAACTCTTTAAAAACTTGGGCTTTCTTTTGTGAAAATAGATATTTAGAGGAAGTATGAAAGGAATAAATGTAAGTGAAAATACCTCCATCTCAATGCCAGCGCGTAATCTTATTAGCATTATTGGCGCTTGTCTTGTTGGTGCTTGGTTCGGGTTTGGAGTCATTGAGCGACTTAATAATATAGAAACAAAAATACAGCTTATGGAAAAAGATCTAGAAGCTGCAAATATTTTTATTGATTCAGTGCCTAAAGGCGGCATGGTCAGTCCACAAGTTCAAGAACTCTTTATGTTAGTAGAATACCTTGGACAAAATGTAGACAAACTTAAAGAGCAAATGGAAGCGGAAATACCAATGATACTTAAGAACGATATGGTAATACAGTTTCATGAAGAAAGATTAATAGACTTAGAGGAACGAAAGAATGGAAACCATTAAAGTTGTATTTGCAATACTCATGATACAAAACGGTTCAACAATAGAAATGGTGCCTACGGATGGTCTTGCTGATTGCCTTAAACAAAAAAGAACTGTTTCTAGAAATATTGGAGAAGATCAACAAGGAATATATGTAAGTTGTAAAGAAGTAAAAGCAGAACTGTATGAAGACATGGGCCGACTTAAAATCAAAAAAATTATAGAATGATAACGAGGGCACAAACAAAAATGACTACAAAAAGAAAACCAAAAAGTAAATCTAAAGTTAACGAAGCTGGTAACTATACTAAACCAGGTATGAGAAAAGGTTTGTTTAATAGAATAAAAGCTGGAAGCAAAGGCGGTAAACCAGGACAATGGTCTGCACGTAAAGCTCAAATGTTGGCTAAACAATATAAATCTAAAGGTGGCGGCTACAAATCTTAATGCCTTTTAAATCTGAAAAGCAAAGAAAATATTTATATGCTAACGAACCAGCAGTTGCTAAAAAGTGGACAAAGAAATATGGTAAAAAGATTGTAAAGAAGAAAGGTAAAACAAATGCGAGAAAAAATAAACAAAATAAAAAAAGTAATTAAAGGTTTGTCCAAAGCATCAAAGACCCATGCTGCACAAGCTAAAACTTTAAAAGGTGTACTAAAAAAGAAAAAGAATGGCGTTAAAAAAAAGTCAAAAAAGTCTTAAGAACTGGACTAAACAAAAATGGAGAACTAAGTCTGGAAAGAAATCTTCTAAGACTGGTGAAAGATATTTACCTGAAGCTGCGATAAAAGCTTTATCACCTGCAGAGTATGCAGCAACTAGTAGGGCAAAAAGAAAAGGAACTAAAAAAGGAAAGCAATTTGTTAAACAACCTAAGAACATTGCTAAAAAAACGAGGAAGTACAGATGAGTAAAAAAGATTCAAGGTTAGCCAGAGCAGGCGTATCAGGTTTTAATAAACCAAAAAGAACTCCTAGTCATCCAAAAAAGTCACACGTAGTTGTGGCTAAAGAAGGTAGTAAAGTTAAGACTATAAGGTTTGGAGAACAGGGAGCTAGAACTGCAGGTAAACCAAAATCAGGAGAGTCAGCAAGAATGAAAGCTAAACGTAAATCGTTTAAAGCTAGGCATGGTAAAAATATATCAAAAGGAAAAATGTCTGCAGCTTATTGGGCTGATAAAGTTAAGTGGTGATCAATGAAAATATGCATAGTTAACCCAGGCAGATGTGGGAGTACTCTATTGTTAGGGTACTTACATAAACAATTACCTGGTTATAGTCTAGTATACGAAATAGTAAATCCTGTTTTACCTGATGTAGAAAATATTATTTTTAAATATCAATACTTGCATTGTTTTCAACCTTTGCATGGTGCAGATAAATATATTGTAATAGACAGAAAAGATAAAGAAGCATGGTTGTATAGTACTTACATGTCTAAAAAACATAATCATTTTCATGGTGCTTTAAAACAAGAGTTTATTTTTGACAAAGAAGAATATACCAATGCAAGACAAAATTTAAACATGCTTTATAACAACATGTGGATACCTGAAAGAGAACGATTGTTATCTGAGGGGGCAGATATGGTGTGGTATGAAGATATAAAAATAAATGAAGATGTGTCTATTGACTTGCCTTTCCTCGGTCATACAAAACTAGAACCTGTCTGGAGTACAACTAGATGAATACATTTACTCAGGCAAACGTACAAACATTAAACAATTGGATTGCTGAAAATTCTGCAGATAGTACTGAAGCAGATGTAACTCAAGATTTGTTAAACAGAAACTCTGTAAAAGAATTAATGGATAATTTTGATACAGTTAAAAAAGAAGTAGAAGATTGTTTATCTTATATTGATCCTATAAAAGGCAGTCCATATTTTATAGAAGATTTTGTTGATGACAAATGGTATAAATATTTTATTCAATGGCATGGCCCTATAAGTGATCTATCATATAAATTGTTTCCTAAAACATTACAAATATATAACAAGCACGATGAATTAACATCAATGCTAGTTTCTATTTTAAAACCAGGATCAATAATTGGATTACACAGTGGACCATGGAAAGGACATCTTAGAGGATTATTAGGTATAGATACACCAAATAATTCAGATTGTTTTATAGAAATAGATTTTAATAAACACATATTTGAAGATAGAAAGCTTATAGGCTTTGACGATACATACATGCATACAGCATCAAATAATACAGAAAAAGATAGAACAGTTTTATTTTTTAATGTAGAAAGAAAAATGAATACCCCTGGAAATCAAATAATTTTAAACAAATGGAATAACCTAGGAAAACAAAATGGCTTATCTTAATCACAACATACCCCCTTTCGCAGCTTACATTAGAAATGAATATATGTACAATCATGAAAAAGGACATGGCGAATTTACAGAATGTGAAGTACACACTATTTGCAGCATGAGAAGGAGAGCTGTTTTATTCGAAGCATTGTTGGACAATGGGGTAAATTGGACAAGAAGACCTATCACAGCTTTCTGTTGGAAAGAAGGAGCGCCTGTCAGGCCGATACATCATCACATGTATTGGGATTGTTTTTCACATTACCCAGATGTTCAAGTTAGAGAAAGATTAAAATTTATGAGAGCAGATCTTTTAACTGTAGACAAAGAACTAGTTAGAGGATCTTATATGTTTACAATAGATTGGGGACATGAAAGTCCTGCAATGTTAGATTCAGATTACTCAGAAGATCCTGAACACAAATGTGCTCATATGTTTAAAATGGATGATGGTAATTTCTTTGCTTATCCTAATAATAGAATAGTATGGGAAGATGATGCATTTATTGGGGACAGATTAAAAGTAAATCCAGGATATAAAATAGATCAAACAGTATACACAATAGAAGATAAAAGAGAACACATGGAAACAGACGATTCATATATGACTGAATTCATGGTTGACAAAAAAGACTAAAGTCTGTATAATATGGCTAAGACCGCCGAAAGGGGTTTAAATTAATTTTGCTTAAAAGGAGAAAATTATGATAAGATCATTACTAGAATGGGAACCATACAGACCATATACAGTTGGTTTCGATTCACTTATAGACAGGCTCACATCTATACAAACAGATGCACCGAGCTACCCACCGTACAATATCAGAAAAATAGGAGACTTGAAATATTCAATTGAAGTAGCATTAGCTGGCTTTGATAAAAAGAATATTGAAGTAAACTATGCTGATAATACGTTGATGATAAAATCCAAAAAACAAGACCAGGAAGATAAAGATATAATGCACAAAGGCATATCACAACGAGCCTTTACCAGAAGCTTTTGTCTTGCTGAAGATGTAATTGTTAATGGCGCAGAATTCACTAATGGAATGCTGTGTATTGAATTAGAAAAGATAGTACCAGAGGAGAAGAAGCCTAAGACAATTAAAATTAAATAATTAGCGTGCCCCCCAAACAGGAGAACAAATGAGTATACACGCTTTTAAAAATAGGATAGATAAGGTATTAGCTGATGCTATCGAAACAAATCAACAACAAGTTTCTAATGGAGCTGCTGAAGACTTTGCAACTTACAAATATTTAGTTGGAGTATCCCAAACATTAACGGATATGCAAGGCAGGATTCATGATGAATATGTTAAACAATTAAAATCAACAGGAGAAGACGATGAAAATAATTGATGAAAATTTACCAGAACCAGCAGGTTTTAGAATATTATTAAAGCCTAGAGAAATACAAGAGAAAACAGCAGGGGGCATTATATTGGCTGATGTAAGTAAAGATCACCAGTCTTTGCAAACTAATGTTTCTAAAGTACTAGCTACGGGGGAAGATTGTTATACTGAGCACAAAAAAGCTTGGTGTAAAGTTGGTGACTGGGTACTTACTGGAAAGTATATTGGTCATAAATTTAGATATGACAACGAAGAATATTGCATTATCAATGATGATGAAGTAATTGCGGTAGTTCCTGATAAAGATAAAGTTTCTGCGAAATAAACTTGCATCACCAGGATAATTAGCGTATAATATAAACAATAACAACAGCGTTTAACGTGGGTCGCACCCAAGGAGGTCTGATATGATAGACAATGAGCAAACAGAACAAATTGAAGAACTAGATGATATAGTCGTAGATTTGTCTGAAGATGAAGGTGAGAAGCCTGAAGAGACTAGTGATACTGAGTCTCCAATTACTGAGGCAGTAAAAGAGGAAACAGATACAAAAGAGGCAAACGATCAGGAACAAACACCTGATGACTCGCCTGAAGAAATAATAGAAGAATCTGAAGAACCTGAAGCAGCTGAAGATGACTCAAAAAAAGTATTCGGCAAGCGTGCTGAAAAACGGATAAAGCGCCTTGTCGCACAAAAAAAGGAACTAGAAGAAAAACTCAAAGCCGCAGAGGAAGAAAGATATTCTTTACAAGCTAAGACAGATCAATTCGCAAGAGCATCTGCTCGTAATGAATTGGATTCAATTAATAACTATATTGAAGGCCTATCTAGCCGAGAAGAACAAGCCTTAACTGCTTTGAAGATTGCTAAAGAAGGTGGCAATGTTGAAGAGGAAATCAAAGCAACTGACACTTTAGCTACTGTGAAAGCCGAGGCCCTTGTCGCCAAACAGTATAAGGCACGAGCAGAATCTCGTATGCCTTCTAATCCTTCTGAGAAAAAATCTGAAGAAGATGTTCCTGCTAAACCTGAACAAGGCCAACCAATTCCTGATAGAAGGGCACTTGATTGGCAAAAAAGAAATAAATGGTTTGGTGGTAATGAAACTTCTGATAGAATAATGTCTCAAGCCGCAGTATTAATACATAAGGAATTAATTGAAGATGGGATTAATCCCGAACTCGAACCTGAAGAATATTATGCTGAACTTGATGCTAGACTTAGATCTGAATTTCCAGATAAGTTTAAACAGAAGGGAGCTAAGAAAGTTCCAACAGTTGTAGGCGGAACACGTGCAACCGTCGGTACATCTAAAGTTAAATTGACCAAGACAGAAGTAGAAATGGCTCAAAGACTAGGGGTGGACTTAAAAGAATATGCACGCCAAAAACAACGCCAGAATAAGGCGGGAGGACAATAAATGACAAAAGCAACTCAAAGTAGTCGTAAAACACGGGCTTCGACAACTCGTAAAAAAACTTGGGCACCTCCGAGTAAACTTGACGTAGGTCAAGAACCACCAGAGGGAATGCACTATCGTTGGGTCAGACACGAATTATTAAATAATACGGATGACGCAAATGTTAATAGTAGAATTCGCCAAGGTTATGAGCCAGTTAAACCAGAAGAATTAGGGGGCATTGCTCCTGACGTTATGGAATCTGGCAAGCACAAAGGAACAGTTAGATCTGGGGATCTTGTTTTAATGAAAGTCCCATTAGAAATAGTTGAACAAAGAAATGCTTACTATGAAGAACAAAATCGAAAGATGGCTTCAGCTTATAACCAAGACTTAAAAAATTCTGCTACTGATCAAATGCCTGTCACTGACGAGTCTAAGACAACATATAGTTCAGGACCAAGAACAACTAAGTTTGAAGATTAGAATTTATCCAATTCTGGTCTTCTTTAATTTTTAACAATTTTTTTCAAAGGAGAAAATTATTATGGCTGGATTTGGGCTATCACCCGTAAAACACATCAAAGGTGGTGTTGTCCGTTCTAATAACTTCACTGACGGAAACGGTTACAAGATCGCAACTACTGCGCCAACTGCTTATTTTGAAGGCGATTTAGTTTCGCTATCAGCTGGTTTACTTGTAACAGACATGGCAGGAGCATCACCAGGTGCTGTTGTTGGTGTTTTCTGGGGTGCAGAGTATACAGACAACGCTACAGGTAACATACAATTTGTGAGATCAATCGCAAATGGTACTGTTGCAAAAGCAAAATATAAGGCATACGTCTATGACGATCCCGATCTTATGTATAAAATTCAAGCAGACCAAGCAGTAACTCCAATTACGGAAGCTGAAGTAGGACACAACTGTCAAATAGTTGCTGGTCCAACTGGTTCTTCAATTACACATAAGTCTGGTTTAGTAGCAGATTCAAGCACTGCAGCAACTGGTAACGCAGGATTTCCACTAGCAATTTTAGGTAGTGGCGAAACTGACATGGGTTACACTGCAGCTGGAACTACTATGGACGTACTTGTTAAAATCAACACTCATCAATTCGGCATTGCTGCTGGAAATGCTGGGATATAATCTAGGAGGAATAAAAAATGGCAATTACTAGAGGTCAACTCCTTAAGGAATTAGTACCTGGCTTAAATGCAATTTTCGGAACAGAGTATTCTCGTTACGAAGATGAAGCCGCAGTACTGTTCGATCAGGAGTCATCAAACAGAGCTTTCGAAGAGGAAGTGCTATTCCCAGGTTTTGGGGAAGCGCAGACTAAATTTGAAGGCGCAGGCGTAGCTTACGCTCAAACAGGGGAAGGCTGGGTAGCTCGTTACACTAACGAAACAGTTGCTCTTGCTTTCGCAATTACTGAGGAAGCTATGGAAGATAACTTGTATGACAAATTATCAACAAGACTAACAAAAGCTTTAGCACGATCTATGTCGGCTGCTAAACAAACTAAAGGTGCAACAATATATAACGATGCATTCACCGTTTCTAATGGCGGAGATGGACAACCATTGGTATCCAACTCTCACCCATTACAAAATGGATCGACTGCATCTAATAGACCAAGCACATATAGTGATCTTTCTGAAACTTCTTTAGAAGATGCACTAATTGATATCGCAGGTTTAACTGACGATAAAGGTCTACCAATTGCACTACAAGCAAGAACCTTACACATACCAAGACAATTGGTATTTGTAGCAGAGCGTCTGATGGCATCTCCATACAGACCTGGAACTGCAGACAATGATGTCAATGCACTTAAATCTACTGGAATGATTCCAGGTGGTTACTATGTTAACCATAGATTTACTGATCCAGATGGATTCTTCTTAAGAACTGATTGCCCTAACGGCATGAAAATGTTCTCAAGAACTCCAGTAGCTACAAGCATGGAAGGTGACTTTGAGACTGGTAATGTAAGATACAAAGCTAGAGAAAGATACGTTTTCGGTTTTTCTGACTGGCGTGGTGTCTACGGTAACAAAGGAGTTTAATAAACTCAAATCAAGGGGGGCCTTAGGGTCCCTCTTGCTCTTGGACTTAACAAATTTTACTGACTGGCCAAGCAGACTTTATAGAGACAGTAAGAAAATAAATTGGGACTATATTCCCAGAAGGATTAAAAATGGCAACAACAACTTTTTCAGGTCCAATTAAAGCAGGACCAACTTTAAACACAACAGGTACAGCCGCTAATGGCAAAATGAAAAACGTAGGTACTGTGTTAACAACACAAGTTTCTTCAAAAATTTCTCATGATGACACATCAACTGCATCAGTAGGCGTAGTTATACCTGCAAACTCTCTTATCTTTGGAATGGAAGTTTATGTAAACGAATTATTCACAAACTCAAACGGATCAAGTACAGTTTTAGATATTGGTACTTCAGCTGATGGAGATTTCTTTGTAGATGGCTTAGCTATATCTGCAACTGCAACAGTTGCATTAGGACTTCCTGCAGCCGCTGCAAGATGGATTAATGTTGGAACTAGTGATGTTGAAATTTACGCAAACATGACAACTGGCGATGCAACTGCTGGTGAGTTATATTTTGTAGTAAGTTATATTCAAAACGCTAACGTATCTTAATAGATAAATAACAGGGGAGGCTTCGGCCTCCTCTTTTTAGGAGGACAACATATATGGGAATTTCATTCCAAGGCGATAGTAATTCGACCAACATAGCAACAGGTGCAACAGGTACTAGTGCTACTAGTGATGGACAAAATACAACAGCACATAGACAAAGATTTTTAGCTCTTTTATTAACAGCAGGAAGTGACACAGCAACAGCAATCGTATATGATGGACAATCTGCTAGTGGAACTAAGATATTAAAAATATCTGCAACAGCAAATACTAGTACACATATTAATATACCACCTGAAGGAAAAGTAATAAAAGAAAATATTTTTGTAGCAGTCACAGGGACAGCTTCAGAAGCTACAGTATTCTGGAATTAACTATGGCTACTGAACAAACAAATAAAGAAGCTATTATAGAAATAAAAGGTGAACTAAAATTAATACATGAGAAGGTATCTCAAATAAAAGACAATCACTTGGAGCACATGGCTTCGGATATTGATAGACTTTCCAAATTTATTTGGATTGTAGGAGGTACTGTATTTGCTCAAATGTGTTACCTCATTGCTAGAACAATAATGTAAGGAGGACATATGGCTACTTCAGGTACCCATAATTTTAATTTATCACTGGATACTGTAATCCAAGAAGCTTATGAAAGACTTGGTGATGCATCAAAAGGTGGATATGATTTAGTAACTGCTAGACGTTCATTAAATTTATTATTAATTAAATGGATGAACGATGGGGTAAACTTATTTACTTTAGATCTAGAAGATACTAGAATGACCAATGATCAAGATCATATCACTTTTTCTTCTAGTAAATATTCAGATGTTTTAGATGCTTCAGTAGGAGATACTAGCGGCACAGACATCGGAGATGTGCCTCTTGAAAGAATTAGTTTTGCTGATTATTTAGATATACCTAACAAAGCAAGTAAAGGTAAACCTATACAATACGCTGTAGAAAGAAATGCTCAATACAATTCTGCAGGACAAGCTACACATAAAGTTTATTTATGGCCTGTACCTGACAAGACTTATGTTAGTGGTGGACAAACTATAAGTGCGTATGTATTTAAAGCGTGGTTAATAAAATATCCTGACGATGTAGGATGGACAGATACAGCAAGCGGTCAAGCAACTGTTGGTGGTCCTTATGTAGATTATACACAAAATGTACAAATACCAAAAAGATTTTTACCTCCTTTAATAAGTGGCTTAACTGTAGAACTAGCTAACAAAATGCCTGGGTCTGTAGATATACAACGAAGGCAAGAGCTTACAGCTATATATAATGAGGAATGGGAAAAAGCTAGATCTGAAGATAGAGAAAGAGCAGCATTTGTAGTACAGCCTTCTATTCCTTACATTTAAAAAATTATGGCAAGATATACACGAGGAAAACATGCAGTCTTAATGGACGACATATTTGGTCGTAAGATCAAATACAAAGACGCTCGTACTCAATGGGACGGAAGACGTGTATATAAAGGGGATTATACTGAGAAACAACCTCAACTAGATCCACAAAAATATTTAAAATTAGGTGGAACGGATACTTTAAAAAATCCAAGACCTGATAACGATGGAGCTAATCAAACTGTTACAGTTCAGTTAGGTCCTTTGTATGGAAAGTGGTCTGGACAAATTTCAGCACCAACACCTAGAGTCAATGATATAGGACTATCTCTTCTTGATACTCCTGTTACAGGACTAGCTGCAACATCGGCCTTTACATTAACACCTAATCAAATAAACACTGCAGATCAACCAACTGGTATTCAAATGACTTCAGGTCATGGGACTACAGGATTATTCTTTAATCTTACAGAAGTGCCACCATCTCAACATGCGACAACTTCACAAGGAACTGTTTCATTTAATTTAGCTGAGCAACCAACTGGTATTGAAATAACAGCAAATCAAGGAACGTTAGTACTTAGCAGTCTTGAAAATATAACAGGACAATCTGCTACTACCCAACAAGGTACAGCTAATCTTGGTGCAGTAGCACATCCATTAGGTACTCAATTAAATTCACAGCAAGGAACTACAGCAATACCATTAACAGAAGTTCCACCTGGACAAGAAGCTACAACATCTCAAGGAACAACAACATTAGCTCTGGCAGAAGAAGCTATAGGCATAGAAGCTACATCACAACAAGGAACAATTGGTTTCTTCATAGCGCAGCAAGCATTCCCTAGTGGTATACAAGCTACGTCACAACAAGGTGATGCTGACTTTGCAGTAATTGCTCAAGTAACTGGACTTCCATTAACTGCTTCAGAAGGAATTGCTAATGTAACACTCAACTTCACAGAAGAAGTAACAGGTCTAAGCGCTACATCTGCTCACGGTGGTTTAGGGTTTAGCTTTAATTCAGTAGAAGTACCTCCTGGAATACAAGCAACTTCACAACAGGGTACACTAATATTAAATGCACAAGTTAACGTAACAGGGTTGTCTTCTACAGCAGAACGTGGTACAATAACTGCAGCATTCCCAGGATACGGATTAAATCCTTGGGGTCAAGGAAGATGGGGTTCATAAATGCAGTTTACATACGTACAACTTAAACAAGCTATTATAGATTTTACAGAGAATGATTCTACTGAATTAACTACAGCAACAGGATCTGGTATTGCGCCTATTGATGTGATTGTGGGATTAGCAGAAGAAAGAATGTATCGAGAGATAGATTTCACTAATGCTCAATTTACTACCACTTTGACAATATCAGCTAATAGCAATACTACAGCAGTTCCTCAAGATTTAATATATGTTAGATGGGTCAGAACACAGAATGGTGACTGGGTATACGAAAAGGACGAATCGTTTATACGAGAGTATTGGCGTGCCCCCGCTACCACATCAGGTGACGATCCAGCATATTGGGCTTTTAGTAAGACTAATAAAAGCTACACGTCTAGTAATAGACACATGAATTTTTTATTTGCTCCGACTCCCTCGGTTGACAAAACCATTGAGATCAGTTATAATATACAACCAACAGGTCTTTCATCGTCACAAACAAATACCTATTTAGGAGATTATTGTGGAGATGCTTTACTATATGCTTGTTTATTAGAGTCAGGCAACTTTATGAAAGTTGATCAGGGACAAATGCAAAGATGGCAGCAATTATACGAAAGAGCTGTTCAAACACTGGCTACTGAAGAGCAAGTAAAAATGCGAAATTCTACCCTAATGCAGGGAGAATTAAACGAAATGCAAAGAACAACAAAAAATAGATACTAATTAAAGGAGAATCTAAATGGCAATTACATCAGCAATAGCAACTAGTTTTAAAGTTGAGATTTTAAAAGCTGTCCACAACTTTACAAACAGTTCTGGAAATACTTTTAAAGTGGCTCTTATTAAAGCAAACGCTTCGCAATCAGGTACTTATGGTGCTGCCACAACTTCTTACACAACTGTAACTGGTAACTCAGATGAGCTTGCTAATGGTAATGGATACACAACAGGTGGTTATACTCTAACGAATACTACACCTTCATCTACTAGCACAACAGCTCACTTGACATTTTCTGCTAACGCACAATGGACATCAGCTACATTTACTACAAGAGGTTGTATAATTTATAATGACTCGGCTTCTGGTGATCCAGCAGTTATGGTTATTGATTTTGGCGCAGACTATTCTGTATCAGGTGGTACATTTGAAATACAATGGCCTACTAATGATAATTCAAATGCGATTTTAAGAATAGCGTAAGGAGTTAAATTATGGCATCGAACTGGTCTAATCTAGGCTTGAGGTTAATGACCACAGGTGAAAATGATAACACCTGGGGTGGACAGACTAATGATAACTGGAATAGAATGGAAGATTCTACTGACGGTTATATGTCTGTTGCGTTAAGCTCTACATCACATACAGCGACATTTACTACACAACCTACATCTTATGCAGATGAGGAAGGAAGACAACGTGTCATTAACTATACAGGTTCTCCAGGGGGCACGTGTACGGTAACACTTCCTAACATTGAAAAGGTATATGTAATAAGAAACAACACTGACCAATCGTTAATACTAACAGCAGGTTCAGGAGCAGCGACAGTAACTCTTGCATCTGGTTTTGATGCTCAAGTTTATGTAGATGGTTCTGATGAAGTAAACAATTGCTTTGATCAAATGACAGGTTCTGTGCCTACAACTTCACAAGTAGTTACAGCATTATCGGGAGCTACGCTAACAGGCGCTCTAACTATTGATAATGATCTTACACTTCAAGGGGCAGCGGCTAATATAGTATTTGATGAGTCTGACAATGCTTTAGAATTTGCAGATGATGCGAAAGCTACATTTGGTGCTGGTGCTGATTTACAAATTTATCATGATGGTGCAAATTCAAACATAAGTGATGTAGGTACTGGAAAATTAGTATTAAGAAGTGATGGTACTGGAGTTGATATTAATAAAGGTAGTTCTGAAAATATTGCTAAATTTATTGTTGATGGTGCTGTTGAACTTTACCATGACAACTCTAAGAAATTTGAAACAACATCTAATGGAGCAACCATAACAGGAGATTTAGCTAACACATCTGGTAATTTCGTTCTTAATGTTGGTGGTAATATTAATCTAGATGCAGATGGTGGAGATGTTGCGTTTATGGATGCTGGAACAGAGTTTGGAAGAATTTATAATAACTCTAGCAGTTTAGCTATGTACTCTCCAATTCAAGACGCAGATATAAGAATACAAGGCAATGATGGTGGGTCTGTAATTAACTGTGTAACATTTGATGTATCAGCTGCGGGGGCAGCTACTTTTAACAATAACGTTACAGCGTACTCGGATGAAAGATTAAAGACAGATATTAAAACAATTGAAAGTGGTTTAGATAAAGTTTCTCAAATGAGAGGTGTAACTTTTAAAAGAGATGACGAATTAAATAGTGGTGTGATTGCTCAAGAGCTTGAAAAAATAGCTCCTGAATTAGTAAAGACTGCGGATGATGAGATGGGTACTAAATCAGTTGCTTATGGTAACATGGTAGGATATCTTATTGAAGCGGTAAAAGAATTAAAAGTAGAATTAGAAAACCACAAGAAAAATTGTCATTGTAAAGAGGAGTAGTACATGGCATTACCTAATAGCGGCGCGCTCTCATTAAATCAAATTCACGTCGAAGCAGGCGGCAGTAGTGGCAGCACAGCAAGTATAAATGATTCAGATATTCGGGATTTAATTGGTAAAAGTTCTGGGGCACAAATGTCATTTAATGAATGGTATGGTGCAAGCAGCGTTACAAATATAAGTCAAACTATTTCTTCAAGCACAAACAATTACAATATAGCAAGTAGTAGACCTGGTACTTATAGTGCAGGAAATACTCAATTTACATTAACTGTTAACCCTGGCGTTACTATAGGAACTAATAGTACATCAGGGACTTCTCTAACTATGGGGTCACCATGGAGTAGTGGTGATACTGTAACAATAAATAATTATGGCAGCATAAAAGGTGGAGGAGGAAACGGCGGAACAGGTGCTTCTTCTGGTTTCCAAGGAAGTAATGCATCAAGTGCTGGAGCTACGGTCAATGGAGCTGCTTTAACTTTAACTTACCCTGTAACTATCGGTAACTATGGATCTATCTATGGTGGCGGTGGAGGCGGAGGTGGTGGTGGTACTAGAACTTTAGGATCACAATTTGGTAAATTAGGCTCATCATTCATGATCTCTGGAGGAGGTGGTGGTGGTGGGGCTGGAGTCAACGCTGGATCAGGTGGAGCAAGAGGACCTACTGCTGGAACAAACATGGGAAATTTGGCAGGGGGCCAAGGTGATCCAGGTGCTGCAGGTTCTGCAAATGCAGGCGGCGCAGGCGGAATTGCGAGAGGTCAAATGTTATTTAGTACACAAAATCTACCTGTAAACGGAGGAGCAGGCGGTGGCTTAGGCCAAAATGGAAGTGCAGGTAATATGACTCCATTCCCAGGACCAAGCACTATGCCATTTGGAGCAGTTACAAATTTTAATAGTTTTAATCCTTCACCAGCAAGTTCTGGCGGAACTAGAGGATATTACATTAGTGGAAACCCATATGCAACATGGTCACCACAAGGAACTGTAGGGGGCAGATCAGCATAATGAAAGACAAAAAATATAAAGTATATGTGGCAGATTATAATCCAGAGGAAAGAACTTTATTATGTTCTTTCTCAAGTCAAGATACTAAAAAAGATGCAAAGGATTATCAGTCATATAGTTATGACTTAACTATATATAAAGATAAAACACCTGAAGATATAATTTTAGAAATAGCTAGGCAAGGTCCTACTATTTGTAAAGATATAGAAGACAGAGAGCAATATGCTATATCAGATGAAGAAGATGAAATATTAGAAAAACTAGAAGGAAAAGAATTTGAGTATACTCATCAAGAGTTATTTCCTACTATGTATATGAACCCTAAAGAAATATTTTTAAACGGAGAACCATCAGCAAATCCTGCTTCTGATTCACCAGAGGTAGATCCTATACCTGAAAGTCAAATACCTTCAGAAAAAAGCGAGGAAATATGAGTTTAAGGTTTGATGCGGAAATTGGTATGATAAAAAAGTTAGATCAAAACTTGCAGATATCTTTTGGACATCATGATTTAAATCCAGACAAAAATAAAACAGGGGCACTTTTATATCGTACTACAAAAGAAGATAGAGCACATATTGAATTAAGAGATATAAGTCATCCTGATTCAGACAAGTTACGTAGGAATGTTGGAAGCTATACTCTTTGCAAAGGAAAAATAAAAGCAATGTGGAAGTGGACTGAAGAGGATGGAATTACTGAAAACGATGTAAATATATTTAAAGCATATCATGAAAACTTAACTTGTTCTCCAATGTTTAATTTTAGTTATGATATGGCAGCAAGAACGTGTCATATTGATATAGAATATTCTCCTCACTATACAGATTGGGAAGAGCAACCTTGTTTATGGGATATAGATAGTACTGAAGGTGGTATAGAGTGGAAATCAGATGACGTTGAAATGCTTTGTATGATAAGAATTAAAGACATAACTGCATGGGATGTAAGACAAAGAGATTTATTACCTGGAGAAGAAACTACTGTAGAAAAATCAGGCAATGAATGTTATGTAATAAATACAAATTATGCATTAGTAAATAACACTAAAGAAGTTGAAAGAGTTGACGGTTTAAAATTAGTATCGGATAGTGCTGTTTATAAAAACATAAGCTCTGAGCCACAAAAGATACTAAAGTATTATAAATGAAATACATAAAAGCTCTGGTTTATTACTTAAGAGATATTAGTGTTAATACAATTCCCAGTCTAGATCTTATATTTAATATAGTAAAAGAATTAGATCGCAAATCGGACAAACAAAATATGAAAAAGTTTAATAGTCATCCTGTCTCAAAACGTTTGTATCAAGAAGATCAACATTTATTAGATTATATAAAGGCAAACAATTTTAAAGAAGATACTTTTGGTTCCGATCTTAAAAGATTCTGGGCAGAACAAAATGTAGATTTACTAAAAGAGTATGCATCAAGAATAGAACACAAAGATACTAAAAGAAAAAGATTTATAGATTTGTTTTGGGTACAACATGACATCATTCATTTTATAAATGGTTATAATACTACGCCGTTAGCTGAAGCTGCTGTTATATCATTTACAATAGCTCAAGAAAAAAGACCAAGTTTTAAAATATTTATATTAGCTGGATGGTTTGTAAGTATGAAACATGGCTTTTTAAATCCATTTAGATATTTAAGAGTTTGTTATGAAGGCTATAGACGAGGCAAACAATCAGAGTGGTTCATGACAGTAGATTGGAAACAACACTTAAATAAAAAAACATTAGAAGTAAAAAAGTTACTTAACTTACAAGAGCCACCAAAATTTTGGAATAAGTTTTTAGATGAATATATGCGTTTACATAATTATTTAGAAAAGAAAGCTGCATAATGGGAACACTATTAAAATTGTCACCACCATCTCCTGGCATAGTAACTGAAGTCTCAGACTATCAGGCACAGATGAGATATACTGATGGCGATTTAATTAGATTTAGAAATACTTTTCCTGAAAAAATTGGTGGATGGGAAGAAAGAGATGCATCTATTGGTGCAACAATAAACGGAACTATTCGTTCTGTATTATCTGGCATAACTAATTTAGGACAACGTTGGGCTATTTATGGTACTAACACACATGTGTATCTAGAGAGCGGACAAGCAATGTATGATGTAACTCCATACAGAACTGCTGCAAACAGTTTGACAAATCCATTTACTACAGGAGGTGCTGGCACAAACACTGTAACTATGACATGGGCATCTCATGGCATTATAGCCACAACTCCTCCATCTAGAGTTATAATAGCAAGCATTGGTTCAGGCACAGTTGACGGAGTAACTATAACTACTGGAGAGTATTTTGCTACTGTAGTTAGTGCAAACTCATTTACGATAACACCTGTATCTGGAACAGGGGCATCAATATCAGGTACTGCTAGTTCTGGATCGACATCAGGTGGAGGCACAGTTTCTATACGAGCACTGACAAACAATGGACCTGATGATAGTACATTAGGTTTTGGATTTGGTGCAAGTACTTATGGATCTAGTACATGGGGTACAGCAAGAAGTACAGCAATAGCAAAAGATACAAGAGTATGGTCTTTCGATTTATGGGGTGAAGATATCGTAGCTTCAACTGGAGATGGTACAGAAGAAATATATTATTGGGATGTTACAACTTTAACAGGAAGAGGAGTAACACTTTCTCAATATGTTACAAGTCTTGGCTTACCAACTACTGGGATTCCAACTAAAGTTGGAAGAGTACTAGTGTCTACACCTGATAGACATCTGATTGCATTTGGGTGTGAGCCTGAAGGCAGCTCTGATTATGATCCATTAACAGTAAGGTTTGCATCTCAAGAAACTTTAAACATATGGAATGCTGATGAATTAAATTCAGCAGGTGATCAAAGATTAGGAACAGGATCAACAATAGCAGCAGTTAAAAAATCTAAAGGGCAAATGTTAATATGGACAGACGAAGATCTTTATGGCATGCAGTTTATTGGGCCTCCATTTACTTTTTCATTTCAACAATTAGGAACAAGATCAGGGGCTTTATCTGTTAATTCAGTATCAACAGTGGAAGGTGTAGCTTATTGGATTGGAGAAAACAATTTCTATATTTATGATGGTACTATTAAAGTACTACCGTGTCCTGTTCACAATTTAATATATGGAGGACTAAGACCAGACTCTACCGTAAAAGAAACTATAAGTATGCTACAATCTCAAAAAGTTTTTTCTGGGCAAGTTGCAAAGTATAACGAAATATGGTGGTTCTATGGTGCTGATGTTACGAACATAACAACAGGTGTAACAACTACTGCATCAGATATTAATAGATACGTCATATACAATTATGTAGATAATACTTGGTCAATAGGTCAAGCATTAGTTAGAACCGCTTGGGAAGATAGTAATGTATTTGATACTCCAATAGCTGCAGATATAAATGGAGACATCTTCGATCAAGAAACAGGATTCAATAACAATGGATCTGCAATGACATCTTTCATACAAACAGGATATTTTAATGGAGATGAGAATGGTGATCAAGTTTTCTTTATGGATAGAATAATACCTGACACAACTTTTGCAGCAGGTAATACTATTAAGACTGAAATAAATACTAAAAGATATCCTAATGATTCCAATGTTACAACTAAAGGACCATTCTCAATAACTTCTACACAAGGTAAATTAGATTTTAGAAGTAGAGGTAGGGCTTTTCAAGTTAAAATATTTAGCGATGCAATAGATACTCAGTGGCGATTGGGTACATGGCGTGTTCGCGGACAACCAGATGGTACAAGATAATGAGTTTATATAGTAAAGGAATATACCCAGAATTATCACAAGAAGAAAGAATAAATAAAACTGTTCTGGCAAGAACGTACGACGCTTTAATACAAGCTTTGACACTTAGAGATAATTCTTTAAGTCCAATACCAAGACGTTTAGCAGATGATTCAGAGCAAAAATCTATGAATTGGTTTTTAGGATAATGGCAGTAAAATATGAAATAGTAGGTAAATCATTAACTAGCACATCGCAGACTAGTCTATTGACAGCACCCGCTAAACAACAATTAATAATCAAGTCTATACGAGTATCTACTATGGGAGTATTTACTCCTTCAATTACCTTTGAGGTAACAGATAGTTCTGCTAGTGCTACCTATACTATAGAAAGATTGAAGGTATTAGTGGGTAATCAAAGTATAGAAATATTAGATAATCCAATAGTATTAGAACAAACTGATATACTTAAGGTAACTTCTAGTACTACAGATCAGCTAGATATTGTAGTCAGTTACATGGCAGTAGCTCAAAATGAATAAGGGTGCCCCCTTGCAAATAGGGGACATATAAGGTATAATATAACAATGGCAAATAATCCAATGGCAGGAATGGACGTTACAGGTCCAATACAACCCAATGATATTGTGATGCGCGCTTCTGAGATTGGCACAAGTATGCCTGGTATCGGAGCTTTAGCATATAAACAAGCTAGAAAAGGGGCACAAAAAGGTATTAAAGGTATCCACATGATTCCTGAAACAACGAATCAGAACATGGACTTTATGGGTATCGCAAAACAAAACGTAGACAATCAGCTAACTAATATGGCTAGTACAGTTGAGGCAGCATCAGCTCCTCCTGGTCATATGCTTGCTTTTATTACACCTGAAGAAGCAGGAGTTTTAAAATTATTAGGCGGTACTGGTGAAATGACTTCAGCAGGAATACCTGCATTTCCACCTGAAGGACAGTATGGTCAAGGCGGTGGTGGTATAAATAATCCTGGTAACAATAATAACCAAGGTGGCAACAACGATCCATACGGAGGAGGACCTGGTGGTCTGCACTCTGACTATGGAGGAACTTCTTCTGATACGACATCTAATGATACTAGCGGAGGTGACGGCCCAACTAGTTCATATAATGATTTAAGTGACTCAGAAATTAAAGAACGATTAAGAAGGCCTAATGCATTTTCTCCTGAAGATGTGCAAAATGCAATAGATCAAGCTAAGGACGCAGGCGTAAGCACAGCAGATGCTTTTGGTAATAAAATGGGCGATATCGGAAATGAAACAACTAGAAGTTTAGCTGTTAGAGAGATGATGCAAAACGCAGCAGGTTACAATCCAACTACAAAAGGTTATGACAATCCTTTTAATACTTCAATGGATTTAGATTTAGGCTATGACACATATAACAGAATGCTAGAAAAAGGGTACAAACCATCAGATATTAAAAATTTTGAATATAACAGATACAAAGGTTTACTTGGTGATATGAAATTTGATGCCACACTAGATGGTGAAGTTGTGGGTTCTTTTAACATGAATAAACCAGGCGGATTTTTAAACGATATTTTTGGTAAAGGAGGTTTTACTTTTAATAGAGATTATGCTGACCAAGGTAATAGAGGCAGGGATCGTACTATAGCTACAGTTAATGAAGAAGTGGTAATAGATGAAGATGGAGATGGCGTTGCAGATGATACAGAATATTTAGACGCTTCTGAATATTACTTACCTTCTGATTATACTAGTGATAGAATAACTGCAGGTGATTTAGTGCCAGGTAGAAGAAGATTTATGACAAGAAAAGGCGGCATGAAAATACCCGAAGGTGATAGTCTTACACTAGATGAAATAAGAGATTACGCAATGCTTGGTGGATTTAGTTTACTAGAACCATTCAGCGAATATCAAGCAAGACGAAGAGAATATTATGGAAAGCCTGACTTTGGTCAAGGTACAGATTTTGATTACTCTGGTTCAACAGGCGGAGGGACAACAACTTAATGGCTTTATTTGATTTTTTATTTGGTGGTGGAGACTCAGCTCCTCCTGTTCAATCATCAGGAATTACTACAACTGATATACCATCATATGTAGCTGAACCTGCTGCACAGTTAATTGGAGCAGCGGCAGATGTTGCTTCAGAAGATTATGTTCCTTATTCAGGCCCAAGACTTATGGGTTTATCGCAAGCAGAACAAGATGCTATTGCACAGCAACTAGGCTACGCGGGGACAGGATATACTACTGCTGGTCAAGGCATTGGAACTTTACAAGGGGCAGATGCTTTACTAACAGGAGCTACTGATAGCACTCAATCGTATTTAAGACAAGCAGCGGGGCAAGGAGCGCTTGCTCAAAATATGTTTGCACAAGGAGCTGGCGGAATAACAGGAGCAGATATTCAAGGATACATAAATCCTTATGTAACACAAGCTTTAGATCCTGCAGCTAGAAGATTAAGAGAAGAAAGTCAAAGACAACAAATGGCAAATGCTGCAACAGCTGCACAAACTGGATCATTTGGAGGAAGCAGACAAGCTGTACTTCAAGGAGTAACAAATAGAAATTTAAGTGAAGGTATAAGTGATTTGTATTCTAAAGGTTATGGCAGTGCTTACGAGTCGGCTTTAAAAGCTGCACAAGATGATAGAAAACGTCAAGTACAATCAGGACAAGGTATGGCTAACTTAGCTAAAACTTATGGCGATTTAGGTAAAGCTTCTACAGGAGCTGCTGATTCAATGCGTAACATTGGACTAGCAGAAGTTACTGGAGCAGCAACTCAACAAACTTTAGGAGCTGCAGATGTAGCTTCTCAACTAGGAGTAGGGGCACTAGAAAGAGGAATAGATCAAGCGGCATTGGATACTGCTTACAGTGATTTCTTAAAAGAGCAATACTATCCTAAAGAACAATTAACATTTATGAGTGGTATCTTACAAGGGGCACCTTACCCTGTAACTACATACACTCAAGCAACTGCACCAGGGCAACAATCGCCTGGTGGATTCTCTCAACTATTAGGCTTTGGACTTAACGCAGCTAGTGTAGCTGGCGGTCTAGGCTGGACACCATTCGGATAGGATAAATTATGGCAGGACCATCATCACCATTTTATTATTTGCTTAATGACGAAGACGAACTTGATTTTAAAAGTTACGAAGAAAGACTAGCTGATTTAGAAAATGAAAAAAGAGCAAACATAAGGGAAGATGCTCGTAAATATCAAAAACCTAAAACAAAATTTAGTATCAATCCTAATATGGATAAATTTATTGGGCAAGAAAATATTATGGATAAATTTAAAGATCCAAACTATCAACCTGCTGATCCATTTCAAGTTGCTGCAGAAGAATCTTTTAACCCTGCAAGAATAGCTAGAGGTAATATGAAATTACAACAAGCTATTTTTGATAATGAAATGAAAAAAGGTTCTAAAGAATTAAAAGATGTATCCAAAAAGAAAATGGATAAATATTTAAAAGATAAAGCAGAAGCTGAAACGTACGCTTCTAAAAGTTTTTTAGAAAAAATGTTTGACAAAGATGTCAGAGAAGGAGAAACAATTTCTAACGCTGATAAATCATTTGCAATTATGAGAGCAATAGGAGACAGTCTATTGCAACCTAAAGATCCTGGCGAAGCTAGAAGTTTTGTTACTGATGTAGCTAAAGGTTTAGGAGAAGGTGCTGATGCTATAACTGCACTAGAAGATAAAGAGTATAACAGAGCAACAGCAAAAACTGCAGCTGACTTAGAATCTTTAATGGCTAACGCAGAGCTAATGGACATTGCTTCTAAGATTCAAGAAAGAGAAGCTGGCATTTTAAGAGATGATCAATTAGGTGTATCACAAATTGCAAAAAATTTAAGAGATGCTAGTCTAATAGATCCAAACTCACCACAAGCAACAGATTTATTAAACAACGATATTAGAAGTGCCATGGTTGTAGTACAAGGTAAGGGACTAATGCCAGGACAACAAGGTTATCAAGAAGCATTAGGACTTGAACTATCAAAACAATTTGACACAGAAACTAAAGTCGGATTGCTTGGAGAGTTGACAGAAGAATTTTTATTTCAACTACCACCAGATCAACAAGCAACAATGAGAGCTTTGAAAGTATCTATTGTTAATGACGTAAGTCAAAACATGGCTTTAGTACCTGGCGGAAGTGATAATACAATCAACTATAAAGAAGAAGTAGTAAACAATTAATAAACCTAAGAGAGTTCGCTCTCTGAATACAATACGTAAGGAAACAAATGGCAGACGACGTACTTCCTATTAGGAAGCCTATAGACATAAGAACATTATTGGGAGCAATGTACAATGCTCCTGCACTTTCCAACTTAGACAACTTCATAGAAAATGTAGCACAGATAGAAAGCTCTGGCGGTAAAGATACTGTCAGTGATATAAGCTCTGCACGTGGTATATATCAATTCTTAACTAAAGGTGAAGGCAATGCTTTTCAAACAGGATTAAACAGAACTGAAAGAACCTACAAATTAAAAGGGGATAAAGTTCCCAGTTGGATAAACGAAGCACGTAAACACAACGACCCAAATAAACTAACACCTAAACAACAAGAAGATGTAATGCTTGCTAATTTGTATCAGCAAAAAGGTACAGACGATTACTTTAAAAGAATACTAGCAGGAGATAAATTAGCACAAGCACAGATGTACGGCACTTATCACCATACTGTACCTGACATTTACAAAGACGATAGAATTTCTGAAATATTTGGAATTGAAAAAAGACAAGAAGGCGGCCCAGTCAATGCTGGTCAACCATATCTTGTTGGCGAAGATGGTCCCGAGATCATAGTACCAGAACAATCTGGAACAGTTATTCCAAACAATCAATTAGCTTCTCCATTTAATTTACAATTTGACGCAACTGCTTTTGCAGATGCTTACGCACAATTATTTCCTACAGAACCTGTAGGCGAACCACTTCCTGAAAAACCTAAGATGAAGTATATAACGTTTGAGGATCCAAACGCTCCAAGGTTTGAGGTTCCTGAAAATTTAACTAAAGAGCAATTACAAAGATACATGAAGTCTCCTGAGATTGAACAAGAGATGTATAACAAAGGCTACTTGTACAAGTACGGTTTAGACCCAGTAAGATATGATGACCCACAAAATTTAGATGATTGGAATTTTACAGCAGGTGTTAAATCGGGCTATGATAATTTAAAGTCTATTGGTTCTGGTTTTTTATATACCATGGCTGATCTATTTAACAACGAAGAGTACGAAAATAAATTTGCTGAAATGGTTGGACAATATAATTTAGATGCAGGTGTTCACCAATTTAAAGAAGGTGAAGAGGGTAAGCCAGACTTGCGAATTACAACAATTGAAGGTATGTTGCAAGATGAAAACAAACTTGGAGCATTCTTAGACTGGGCATCATTTAATATGGGAGTTGGCGTAGCTACTATGGTGCCTTTAATAGGGGCGGCTGTGGTTGGGGGCATTGCTGGTGGAGGAGCTACATTACTTACCGTGCCTATAACAGGCGCAAAAATAGGTCTAGGAGGATTGTCTTTCTTATTAGGTTCTTATGGAATGGGTGTGGGTGAAGCTACTAATGCTCAACTAGAAAGATCAGGAGATTCGAATGCTGCAATATCATTAGCTGCTGGTATTCCATATGCTGCATCTGAAGCGGCGTTTGGTGTATCATCTCAAATAATATCTTCTTTTGCCAAACGTGGAGGTTTGTCAGGCACAACAAAAGAGGTACTTGATAATATAATTAAAAGAAAATTTAATAAATCAGTAACAGACCCATCTATAATAAAAGAAGTTGCCAAAGGAGTATCAAAAGGTTTTGCAGGAGAAGCAACGGCAGAGGGATTGCAAGAAATTATTACATCATCTGCTGCTGAGATAGGGGCAGGCGCAAGTTTAAAAGATTTATATAGCACTCCAGACTTTTGGAAACAAGTAGGAGAAGCTGCAGCAGCTGGTGGTGTTGCAGGTTTTGGTATAGGGGCAATACCTGGCGCAATAAACTATACAAAACAAAGCAGATCTAAAGTTGAAGGAGCATTTGGTATAGGGGAAATAGACCCAACTGATAACGAAACAGTTAAAAAAACTGGAGCAACTGTTGGTGATGTTATTACAATTGAAGGAGCATACCAAGCAGAGAATCCTGAATACGAAACAGAAAATAATCCACCGCAGTTTACAATATTAGGATCAACAACAAACACAGATGGTACTAAAAATATTGTGTTAAAGAATAACACAACCAATACTATACAATTACTGAATGAGAAAGAAGCAAGTAAAGTAATTAAATTAGAGCAGAATCAAATAGACAAACAAGAGACAACAGAAAAATTTGAAAAAGAAGAACCAGTACCTAGCGATACTAGAATTAATAAAGTTATTGCTGAACTAAAAAGAAGAGGACTTACATCTAAACAAATTATAGATAGCGCTTTAGAAGAAGAAGGAGTTAAAAGTAAAGAAGAATGGAAAAGAGAAAGATTAGAAGAGGCTGGTGTAGAACTTACTAATTACGATGAGGGTATTGCAGCAGGTGAGACTATGGGTTCTTTGCCTGGTTGGATGAAATCACTTGATCCAGAGACTAGAGCTGAAGGAGAGTTAGACATACTATTAGAAAGGGAGTGGACTAAGTGGACTAAAAGAACATTAAATAATTCTATAAACAGTGCAAACATAAATAATATTACAAAACAAGAACAAGAACAATTAGCTAAACTAGGCTATGACAATGGCCCACAAGGGCAGGCACTAATTGAAACACATAGAAGAGACTTTACAAGAGTCAAAGACAATTCAAAAACTAACAGGGGTAGACAAAGAATAAAAGAAATTATTGATCAAGGCGTTGCATACGAACCTATGACAGTAAGCACTAGAACTTTGATAGAAAGCCGTAGGGTGCCCCCTTTACAACAGAGAAGTGAACAAGAGTTTCAGAATCTAACACAACAACAAAAACTAGCAGACTTTGAGACAGCAAAAGTTGACGAAGAAATACAATCGGCAAGATTACAAAAAAGAAATTTAGATAAGAAAGATCCTACATATAAAGAAAATATTCGTGAGTTAGATTTACAGATAGATAATCTAATAACTCAAAAGAATGCAAGAGTATTAGAGTCATCAAGCGCACTAGGTAGAATAGATGCTATAGTAGATATATTAAATAGAGCAGATATGCAGGGAATAAAATACAACCCTAAAGGAATGCTTAGAGCAGCTTTAAAGTTAGCTAAGAAAAGTAAAAATCAAATAGAAGTAAACGCATTGGAAGGGGCATTATCTAGAGCTAAGTCTGAGTACTACCCATTAGTTAGATTTGGAACAGGTACTGTATTTGTTTACTCAGATGTAATGGTAGATACAGCTAAGAGTGAAATAAAATTTTTAGAAAGTCAAAGAAAGGGAGGAGCAGAAGGCCTTTCAGCGGCAGACTTTGAAGTTCTAACTGATGAAGAAAAACTAACCTATCTAGAAATTACTGATAGCATACAAGAGTATCAAGATATAATAGAAGTTTCTTTGGCAAAAAGAAAAGAATTAAATTCCTTATTAGAAAGTTTTGACATAGAACCTTTATTGAATTTTAAAGATAACAGAGCAAGAGTTCCTGGCGCTCAAACATTAACTAAAGTAAAAACTCAAGTTAAAAAATTAAGAAAAGAACTCTATGGGTATGATGAGAATGTATATGAAAAGAATACACAAACTTTTTGGAGTATATCTAATTACCCCAACTCACTAGATCGCCCACAACTTTCTGAAGAAGTTATAAGATCCATGGCTGTCATTGGTGATCAATTTCAAAAAGAACTTAATCGAATGGGGCTAGATAATCTTAGTGTAAGATTAATAGATTCTATAATGACTGAGAAAGGGGCACCTTTAAATGGTAGATTCTTTGGTGGTCTAGGTTTGATAGAGGTTGCTATGAATGCAACTACTCCTGTAGATAATATAGCTCTTGCAGATTCTCAACGTTACACTATGCATCACGAGTCAATGCACTATATATTTAATAATTTGTTAACACCAAAAGAACAACAAGTATTACGTAACGCTGCTAGAAAAACTTTAATTGATAGATACAATATTAAAAACAGATACGGCCCATTTGGTTTAGATCAAAGTCAAATGGAAGAAGAAGCGATCTCTGATTACTTTGCAGAGTATATGGCAACAACTCCTAACGGTGCATTAGATAGTCCAAAAGGAATTATAGGCAGAGTCTTTGAAAGAATACGGTTGTATATTACAACTCTTGCAAATGTACTTAGAGGCAATGGATTAAATCAAGCTAATCAAGTGTTTAATAAATTAGACTATGCAACAGTAATAGCACGAAGAGCTATTATGTCTAAAGCTGTTATGCAAACTACAGAAATAAGTAACATAGCCAAGGCTGCAGGCATATCTATAGATGAAGCTCAAGCATTTGTACAACGAGGACTTATAAAAACTAAAGTATTAAATTCAGGATATAATACAGGAAGTGTTACAGACAATAAAGGATTGTATGCTTCGTTTGTGTTGTATCAACAACCAAAAACAGGACTAATGATTGATCCAAGTTTAAGAAAAATAACTACATTAGTTAACGGTTTAATGAAATCTCTCACAACTAAAGAGGGTATACCAAATATAAGTGAAGCTAATTATTATTTAGCAGAGCTAAAGAAGATAACACCTCAAGAATTAAATGCAGCAATAGCTTCTTTACAACTTTCAGACTCATCTTTTGCAGACAAATTTGAAACGTTTAGTGCTATGGAATTAGGAACTGCAACTAGGGCACAAAGGCAAGTAATGAACCTTTTATCTTCTTTAAATTCTAGAACTCAAGGCGAAGAAATATTTACTAATCGATTAAACAGAATCACACTACCTACTGAATCTGATTTAAGAATAGCAGGTTCTATTAAAAAAACATATCACTTTACCACTGACGGTTCAGCTGTTCCTACACTTGATAAGAGTAGAGTTAGTGAACTTGGAATGCATTTTGCAAGCAGTGAGATGCAAGCAAAAGATAGATACAACATGAAGGTAAGACGAGGAGAAACTACACTGATGCCAGTCTTAGGAGGAAGAACAAAAACGGGTGGCGTATTATTTCAAGATGGTCGTTTCGATATAGACTCAACGGTTGAAGAAGACTTAGGTAGTATTAATACAGCAATCTTATACATAAACAATCCATTAAGAATGCCAGACATGGGCAACTGGGAAACTACAGATGTGTTAGATCAATTAACAGAAACACCTACCAGTAAAAATTTTAGAGGTTTTAGAACTTTTTATAACACTGTTGATATTTCTCCTGTTCTATTTACAGAAAAAGAAAATGGCGCAATACTTCGTGAGTTAGGAAAGATTGAAGAAAAGTCTAGGAAGTCTCCAGTTGAAGGGTATGGTAGTTATAGAAGCAAACAATCAAGATACTTAGTAGAAAAAATAAAAGAAAAAGGTTACGACGGTATTGTATATGTCAACATGTCTGAAGGTATGCGCGCAGGAGATTTTGGCAGAGGAGTAGAAAAAGGGGCACAGGAATCTTTTATAGTCTTTGACGACAATCAAATACAAAGAGTTGAATTTAATAGTAACCCAGATTTTACAGACATAAATTATCAAGCATCAGTACAAATGCAGGAGTCAGTTGCAGATGATGAGTTAAGTAAACCTGAAACAATGAATAGACAACAACAAAAAAAAGGTGTTGATGATTTAAAGAAAACAGCAGAAGCCACTGATAAAATATTTGAAGATGGTAAAGAAGCTAGCTTAAAAGACATAAGTTTCTTTGGTAAGTGGGCAAACCATGCTAGAAACTTTGCTACCAAATATCCTGTAGTAGCAAGACTGTGGGATTCCATATCTAAAATGGAACAAAAAGGAAGAGAAATTCAAACGCAATTTGTTATGGATATGCGAAGATACTTTGAAGTAATCAACAATGTAGAAGGGGCTAAAGAAGCGTTAGCTAAAGCACATATTATATCACAACAAGAAGGCGCGCAAGGTAGATATAGAAGAGATGCCAACGGTCAAATTATATTTGTATCACCAATAGACATGACTACTGGTGGAACTGGACAGAATGTTGTAACAATTAACAAGGGTGAAATAATTATATTAGAAGGGGATATTGCTACAGCTTATGAAGAAGCTCAGATTGCAATTCAAAAGTTATTAGAAGAAATTAAAAAAGGAATGATAGCATCTAACTACGTAGATGATATTATTAATGCTGCAAAGATGATAAACATTATGGATCCTAGATTATTACAACAAGTAGGATTAGATATAGATAGTTTGAATAGAGATAATGTAGAAAATTTAAACTTCCAACAATTAAGTGCTATAGTAGGCGGACTACAAATGATGGAGCAAAGACAAGTACAATCAAAGCAATTAGAATTATTTGCCCCTATTGAAGAAATACAAAAGTTACTTGGTACAGAGGACTCAGGGCTAAGCGCTTTACTAAAACAAATAGGCATATACGAGCAATATAAAACATTTGATTATGTACCACTGCAAAGATATGGGGAGTTTTTTATTACTGTTAAAGATTCTAAAGGTAAAGTAATTCATGCGGAGAGTATAGAAAAACCATACATAGAAGAACGAGCAGCAGGTCAAACTTTTGAAAAAAAGAAAGACGAAGTGATAAGCAAGTTAGCTGGATTATATCCATCATCAGCGGGGTTTGTAATATCAGATGTAAAAGCAAGTAAAGATACAGAACGTGAAAAAGTTATACAAGAATTTTCTGCATTGGATGTACTAGCATCTAAACTGCCAGAACCTAATGCTAAAGCTTACGCTGAAGTCAGAGCGATATTAGATAAACGTATAGAAGGGGGCACTTTAGTTGGATTTGATCAATTCCTAAGGGGCAGAAAACAAATTGGTGGTATTCCAGGATTTGATGGAGATATTGTAAGAGGTATATCTTCGTTCGGTATGGTAGCTGCAGAGTACGCAGGAAGAAACAGATTCTTAAAAGAAGTAAGAGATCGAACAGCAACTGCTATAAAATACACAGAGCAGCCTGGCAATCAAAGACCGAAGTTAAAAGAAGCTATAAAAGGTATTGTTAGCTATGGGGTGGACAATGGGCATCAGCATGAGTTTGCTATGGCTAGACGTATGGGATTCTGGTGGTTCTTAGGTGGAAACTTATCTTCAGGTATACTACAAATAATGAGTGCAGTACAATTTACTGGGCCTATCCTTGCGCAATTTAGTAATTCAGCAACAGTTGCTGCTCAAATGACCAGAGCTGTGGCTGACGTTTCCAAGATGATTACATTTACTAATAACGAATTTGCTGATGTTTATCTAGACTTTGATAAAATACCTGCAGATGTTAGGGAAGTAGTTAAAGAAGATGTAGCTAATGGTATCATTAAACAAGGGCAAGCAATATACGAAGCAGGCATGGCTCCAGGATATGCTATGACTCCAACTGAAAAAACAAAATTACGATCTAAAGTAAGACAATTTGAACAAAGCGTTATGGGTGGTGTCTTTAATACTTTCGAGACTATATCTCGTTTAACTGCTTATATAGCAGCATATAGAATAGCAAATAATAATGCAGTTATGGAAAAAGCAAATGACTATTATGGTTCTGCTAATAAATTATGGAATGAGTATAAATCTAGAAGAGGGGGTGTTGCTACACAACAAGACTTTGCTAGAATATTAGTTGATGATACGTTTGGGGATTACTCTAAAGCTAATAGACCTAAAATAATGAGAGGACCTGGTTCTGTATTCTTTTTATTCCAAACTTATATCAGTCAAATGTTTTTCTTACTAGGAAGATTATTTACACAAGGAGGTCCAACAGGTAGAAAAATGTTTGCAAGAGTTATGCTAATGTTATTTATAACTGGAGGACTTATGGGTATGCCAGGAATGGAAGAGCTTGATCAGATATACAAAATGATACAAAGAATGAGAGGTGTTAACGAGGACATGAGAACACAACTAAGGGAAATGTTTACTGAAACTGTAGGTCCTCAAGCTACTGAATATTTAATGCAAGGTGTCATAGAAGCTGGGACGGGGGCAAGTGTACAACGTAGATTATCTTTAGGTGAAGTACCAGGATCTGCTCAGATAAGATCACTTATGGGCATGCTGGGTTTCCCTACTGGAGCAAGAGCGGAAGAATTTTTAGGAGCACCTGGTGCGGTGTTTATAGATTCAGCTAGAGAAATGATAGACATATATAGTAAAGAAGGAAACGCAGCATTTTATAATGATTTAGATTTTTACATGGCAGCTATGCCTACATTTATTAAAAACCTATACAGAGCAACATACAAATATCCAACCGAAGGATATGTAGAAACTAAATATGGTAATATTGTAACGTCTGATTTAAATGGATTGGATCTTTTAAAACAAGGAATGGGTTTTACTCCTACTAAAATATCTAAAGAAAGAACTGCACTGTATTATGATAAAGCCATAGAAGGAAAGTATACTGGCGTTATAAGAAAATTCAACAGTAGAATTAAAAGAGCATACAGAGACATCTACATTGGCATCAATGTAAATCCTGACAGTAGCATGGTTAAAGATGCACAGCTAGAAATTAATAAAGTAATGAGAGAGATTATGGCATTCAATAATAAAGTAGGATATGAGTATATGTTCTTCCCACAGTTAAGCCAGTTACAATCTGAGGGTATACAACAAGCTAACACTACATACCGTAATCTTAAAACTGATAAGAAAACTATTAAGATGAAACAGAAAATGCGTGAGTCTTTAAATATTAAAGATTAATTATTTCTTAACTAAGCTTCCGCCAAAGTATAAACCAATGATAGCTGCTACTAAATTAGTATCTAGTGGAGTTATAATAATTCCTCGTTGAGCCATAGGCACCCATTGCATTACTTCTTTACCTTCAAAGAATAAGAAGCCAGGCTTCCACTCTGTGTATCCAACTATTACTTGTGCTTGTGGATCTATTAAAGGAAGTATCTTAGGTAAAACAACAATTGCAAAGATAGCAGTCAATGCTATAATTCTTCTTGTCCATTGAAAGCCTACGTTCTCATACTCTCTTGCTTCTTTAAACGCAGCCGTCTGTGCTTCTGCTCTTTGCAAAAGCATTTTTTGTTCAGCTTGTTTAGCTTTTATACTTTGTGACCAGATACTCATGACACCACCAAGAACGGTAGAGCCAAGCATTGTTATCATTTCAAAAGGCATTAGAATAAACTTTTAATTTTTTCTATTACGTCTTTTATTTTTTCTTTTATCTTTTCGATCATTATTTTCTCCAAATGATTTTTTATTTAACAACTCAGCTAAAGATTTAAATGACATATCTTTAATCATCATTGTATGAACTATCCCAATTCAAAGGATTAGCACTGGTCTGTTTCCACTGCTCATCTATAGGATCTGTTTTCTTTTCAGGCATAGGTTTGGCATCGCCACCTATACTTACTGTACCTATACCCATGTCGGGTTTAGGCATATTAAAACCTGTCTTTACATCGTCATTCATAACTATATTATATCAAATAAAGGGGGCACATTCAAGTACATTATATCCATTTTACCCACTCCGATTTTGGCTTCTTGTCTAAGGCTTGCTCAGATATTACAGGCAATTGGAAAGTTATTCCATACTTAGGGTGTGTAAACCATAAGGCTTGCCGTGGCTCTTCATAAGAGAACCTATTACTCATAGCATATTCGTCATATCCTTTAAGAGATCCGTTAACTATAATACCTTTTAAAGATAGATACTGATGCCAGTGTCCCATGATAACGTAATCAATAGGCTTTTTATGTGTGGCATATTCAGCTTTAACTTTGGCTACCCCTCTAGAAATAGGGCCAAGCATACCAACTACTCCACTGCCGCCCTTAACTCCTAGCCTGTCTCCATGAGTGAGCAAGTAGTTAACGTCATATATTTTGTAGTATGAATCAAAGCCATAGTTTATTTGAAACTGTACTCTTTTGTCTTTAGCATTAGTATAATGTTTCTCAAGCATAGTATATAGCATCCAGTCAAAGCTAGTTGCTGCTGCTTGTTTATGTCTGTATTGTCTAAACATTCTTCCATGATTTCCAAATGCACATGGCACAAATACCTTACCAAACACATCAGCTAATGAATCAATAGCCCATGTCAAGTGATCAAACAATTCAAGCACATGCTCTATGTTAGTTCCGTCATTTGTTTCTGTTAACTCTTCATGTATATGTCCAGATATCATGTCACCACCCAAACATAAAACAATACCAGGATACTTTGGGTTGACCATATGGTTAGTACATAAATCAATAGTAGATTCTATTGTAGACTTAAGCCTAGCTTTAGCAATACTTCTGTCGTATTTATTTAAACCGTTCACTTCATCTGGATTAACTACCTCACCCCAGTGTAAATCAGATAGAAACAATGTAGGTACACCAGGTGCTCCGTGTGCTGGAGAACTTTTTCTTAGCCACTTAGGTGGTTTAGCTGTGCGATTATGTAATTTAAATACTGTCTTTCTTATTTGTTCGGCAGTAATATTATCTAAGGCTAATTCTTTTACTTGTTTTTTTAAATCAGATATTTGCATATCATACAAAATCTTTTGCTCTATCAAAGCTGCATCAGTATCAGGTGCATTTACTGTTGGTGCAATACCCTCACGCTCTGCCGCTTCTAGTCTACCAATCAAGGTAGTTCTAGGTATACCTAAAGTCTTAGCTGCTTCTGCTTTGTTACCTTTAGCTACAACTAAAGCATTAATTGCTTCTAGATTTTTATTTTCTATACCCATTTGATACATCTCCATTGTTTACAATTCTACCAAAGCTATCCACTATTGACCCTTGAGGCGCACCTTTTAATTTGCCCTTGTTGTCATAAGCTTCAGCTACCACTCTATAAAATACTTGTTGATCAGTTCCAGGAACCATGTTGTTGGACCACTCACCTGTCCTCTCATACCTTCTTAACTCAGCAAGATTAGCTTTATGATGTAGGTAATCTCCATAAGCTTCTGCATGATTCTTATCTCTTTTACCTAGCTTTCTAGATACTTTATAAGCTTGAGCCGCTGCTTCAGTCTCTTGCTTCTTTAACTTATCTATTTCTTTTTGAGTATGTTTCTTAGCAGGGCTAAGTTTTAACGGATAGTCTGGGTGATATTTCATATTCTCTCTCCTATAAAAAGCTAGGGGCAAACTAACCTAAATTAATTCGCCCCTTGTGCCCCCCTTAATTCGTATTATACCACGAACAAGGGGTAATTGTCAAGGGCTAATTTCCTGTAACGTCTACTAATTCGCAGACACCACCTGTACAGGCTAGCTCTTGTGAACCTGTGGTATTATCTTTATCCTCAACAAATGCAGAAAAATCCACACCGTTCGGCATTTGCTTTAATAAATTTTCGTATTGTTTTTTATCACAATCTTGGTAGGGTGCTTGCTGATATACGTGATCAGCATAAGGCAAGAAACTTATTCCCGCCACATGATCAAAGTTTTTATAAACCCATGCTCCTACATCCATCCACTCGTGATCCTTTACTGATATAGTAACAGAAGGTTTGTGCTCACACCAATGCTTCTGGTATAACAACCAAATCTCTAGTTGTTGTATAGCACCTACATCATTTCTACAGACAGCACGGTCTGGTGATTTAATTGGAAAAGAAAACACGGTGACTGATGTGGGATTAGTAACATCTGGTTCATTAGGAAATCCTTTTTCAATCATGAATGAAGTCAATGGATCTTTTGTATCACACCTAACTGTTCTTATGTAGTATGGGCTATGTCTTGTGTGAATACCTGATGCACTATCCACTAACTGACTAACAGTTCCTGAAGGCTTTACACAAGTTATGGCAGTAGACTGTGGTATCTTTAAAGTTTTCGCTAACTCTTTATTAACCTCTACAGCAGTTGCCTTTAGCTTTTTAAGAAAGTCCGCAGTAGGTAAATTTGTATAGTGATTATCCATTATACCTGTCAAGGATACTCCAAGTAATCTTTCTTCTTCCGTATTATCTTTCCATATTTTACGTAAATATTTAAAGTCAGTAAGGGTCGATTGGAATGTTCCAAGTATAGTAGCCAGCCTAACCTTTGCTTTCAAAGATGAAGGAGTGTCTGCCCCTCTTACTACTACTTCAGTAAGATTACAAAATTGATAAGGCCTTAGTATTATTTCAGAGCAAGGGTTAGTTCCGAAATCAAAATCACTATCTCTTCTGCCGTTTTCCGCAGCTTTATCTTTAGCAGATTTCCTGTTAAATATTCCACGCTCACCAGACTTACTATCAAATAAACTTTTCCATTCATGCATAAACAAACCTATGTCGGGTGTTCTAGTATAACATGCTGAGTTATTAGCCAATGCTCTTTGAGGTTCTGTGTTCCACCACTGTCCACTCTTGGCCTTTCTCATTCTGTCATCTTGTATATTACTAAGAGATAGTAAAGCACTACGTCTTACTCCTCCTACAACAACGACCTCACCAATCTTACAAACAAGATCATGACATTCTATTGCATCTAATCTTCTGCCAGTTGCATTTTTAAACATGGTAATAGCAAAGTCAAAAAGATTTACTAAAGGTTGTGGACCACTAGCTCTTCCTCCAAATGTTTTTAATCTAGCACCTGCTGGTCTTACTTTAGTTATATCAATCTTCGGTATCTGTCCGCCGTATAACATTGCTAGTAATTCTTTGAAAGCTTTTGCCCACCCTGTCTTACTATCTTGAACAACAATAACTGTATCACTTTCTTCCATGGTCTCATGAACTGGGGGCAACTGTTGTACAAAATTTCTTTCAACAGAGAACCCAACACCTGTTCCGCACATTAGTATGTACATCAACTCATCAAATGCTCGTACATTATCTATAGGAATATAACTACAGTTATATCCTGCTACATGTTCTTTATCTAACGCTTGTCCTGCTGTCATCAGTGCACGCATAGATGGCATCACTTCTGTAGATAGTACAGCATTCTCCAGTTCGTGCCGCAAACTACTATCTAAATTGTATTTAAAATTATTCTTCAAATGATTTTGAATATAATCAAAGTAACGACTAACTGTTTCTTCCCAAGTCTCTCTTCTATTTTCCTCGTCCATATATCTAGCATATCTAGATGTATGTATAAATTGTTGGTACTCAGTTGGAAGTGTGTTGCTCATGTTAGTCCTTTCTTATTTGGGTGAACTTGTATTATATCATTTTTCATTTTGACTGTCCAGATATATATTTCTTTTCCACAGGAAAAACTATATTACCTTCTACCTTTATGTAACCAGAGTCTTCCATGGCTTTAATAGTTTGCTCTAATTCTCCAGGGTTAGGAACCTTTCTTAACAGTTCTCTTTTAAATAGCTTAAGAAGCATATGAGTTCGGCCATTATTAAATAGTGTACCATGTAGCCATGTAACCATGTCATGTGCTATACGTCCTGTTCTGCCCATGCCAAACCCTTCTAAAGCTTTAGGCATAGAAGCCTCAGCTTCAAACATTATCTCTTTAGTAGTATCCCAGTCTTCTCTCATTATCTTTCTGGTGCCCCTCCTTGAAGCAGAGACAGCCATAGCAATCTTAATAAAGTGAGATACTCTACGTTGAACATACTCAGATAGGTGATTGTCTTTAGGTTCTGGCGGTATGCCGTCATGTATATCTTGTTCTACATAATCAAAAGCATCCTTATCAAAAGACATAGGGCCATACATCTTTGCTATATCGGCAAGATCATGGACTAAATTGTTTACAGTATTATCGCTTATTCTTTTTTGTAACAAGCTCTGCGGTATCCTTTCACCATCATAGTAAACAGGTATCATACGAGAGAGTAACCCCTGAGACCTCGCATCTTCTGGTAAGTTATCTACAAATTGTTCTGGTGTAGCACAAGCCAACCAATTAAGACACGGTCCTTTGATTATATATTCACCTGCTGTCTTAGTCTTGTGGCTGTATTCCATTTTAGAATCCCACATATCTGTTAAGAACATCTGCAAGTAACGTTCATGCCTACTCATAAAGGTACCAAACTCTGACGTAACTAAGGTCATAGATGAATCATAGAACTCATCCGCCGCAGGAGTTGCTATTCTTAGGTCAAGTCTTGTTACCTTTGTCATGTCTACTGCGAGTTTTTCTGGTGTAATTCTATCTTGTATAGAGTATAAAGGATATTTACGTAAGCCATACTGATCTAATCCAGAGTTAAAGTTCTGGTCATCTTCACTTGTACCAACTGGTGTAGTTAACTTAGTGAACACCCTACTGAATGGTAAGATTAAACTTACGGATTTATTTCTTCCAGGAGGGGCAATCAATACTACAAACAAGTTAGTTCTAATATCATAGTTAGCCATAGGATACCATACTCTCCTGCCCATAGCGCCAGCGACTGCACTCAGTGCACTCCATCTAGCAAAAGGCTGAGGTATGGGACTATCCTTTATAGCATCCATACATGCCTCAGAAAAATCTTTGTAATTTCTACTCATCGTTTGAAATATCTATTATATCACCAATCTTTTTAAAATCAAGGTTTTCTTTAGGTATATTAACTAACTTATAAACTTTAGCCTTTGTCTCTACCAAAATCTTTCCATCCTTGTATTGCATTTTACAAGGCCCTTCAATCTCTACTGCATGGCACGTGTTTACCACGTCTCCTTCATCAACAGTAAAAGTCTGCTCATCGTTGTTGATACATATTTGCTTCATGTTTTACCTCCCATTTTTGTGGTTTCCAATCTTTGTCATAATTTTCATGCTTATGAAATATGGATGGTTTCTCAAACCAAATGCTAGAAGCCAAGTTCTCTCTGACTCCTGCGTGTACATATGATACTCTATGCAATCTAGCTGAGTCATATATTACCATCCTATTTTGTACACATCTAATTGTTTCTTTAAAACTTTCTTCTGCGCCTAGCTCTAAGTAATTATGAACAGCTAATCGCTGATTCCTTTTTTCTCTATCATCAAAAGGATATAACTCTAAATTACCGCCCACTAAATCTTCTACCATTGTATAGTAAACCATGCTAGCCCCTGCAATTTCATAATTATCTGTACTAAATTCTTTTTCATTAGTGTCTTGATGCCAAGCTAAACCAGGATTGGGTGCAGTTAATTTTCTTGACCAGTACTCTATACCTGCAGGATAATTATCAGAATTCACGTATGGTCTCCATAGCGAATGAAGAGCTTGCTCTACAGAATTTCTTGGAGCAACCCTCCACCATCCATCCCACCAATTATAATCTGGCATGGTTTTATAAGATAAACTATTTACTAAACGCAATCTAAATTCTTCTGGTATCGCATCATCAAACAGGATCATCTAATATCTCCTTCCTTATCTTTGTTGCTCCAAGATGTGATCTCCCAATTACATCAAAATATTTATGATATTTTATATACTCATCACCCATCATGAGTTTCTTTTCAACAACATATTTTTTACCTGATAGAGGAATTGCATGAGCAATTATATCGCCGTAATTAAATTTTAAATAACCAAAGCCTTTAGGTATATACATATTAATCCTCATAGGCATAGGATTTTTAGACTGTTCTATGACTCCATTTAATACATGAATGTTTAATCTATCTCCCCAAAAATTATTAGTAATTAAAAAACTTTCTTTCTCTTCAGTTACAAAACTATATCTGCAAACTATTTTAAAATGATGATAACGCTCACTAAAAGCACTGCCTGTTTGAACATCAGGGTGTATGCTGCCAGCACTTTCTGGAGAATACCTTATGCCTATTTTATTATCATCAGTTAAAAACTCTGATATTTCAAGTTCCAAATCCAAAGGCAATGCAAAAGAATTTTTATATAAATCAATAAAACCAGGGCACCCTTTCATAGTAGGGTTCATAAGTGGTTGGGTTTCGTCTTGTGAAACAAAGTGTCTAGGCAATTTCTTCCACCATTCAGGTGCATATTTAAGGCTAGGTGCCATAGGTTTATAGTCATGAATATATGCATCATCAGTTACAAATTTTATTACATTAGGCATTATCACTCCTTGGTAGATTTGGTATATAAGTATACCAATGTGTAATAGAATATCTACCTAGACCTAGTATATTTAGTTTAGGGTCATTCATCTTAATAGGTGTTACCTCGTGGTTAATAAAACTAGGGAAGAATATTAATCTATTGTGTTTTGATTCTACTTTAGTTTGTATTTCAGGTAAAAAGAAATCACCACCAGTATATCTCTTTGGTGTTTTATGAAACCATATAATGATTGAAAATAGAAAGGTATCGTGGTGTGCTTTATAATAATCTGAATCATTATAGTAAGTAACTAAAGTTCTATCACAATTTGATGTAAAGAAATTTCTACTCATTGGAGTTAATTGTTTAGCCTTCTCACAAAACCAATCTGTATTAATTAGTTCTTGTTGTTTAGTTAATATAGTTGATACATTTCTAGCTTGTGGTTGATATGTTTCATCTAAGAATATTCTAAAAGATTGACCAGTTGGTTTGCCTTCTTTATCTCTTGCATAAGAATTATCATTTCTAATCATTTTATCTTCGTTTGTATAAAACTCTAATTCTTTCCATACGTCTTTTTCAGATTGTTCATCATACCAATTGTCAACTAACATTACTGGAAAGGCAGGATTTTGATTTATAAAAGTATATTCACGCATTGACATACTTCTTCATGTCCTTCCAATTAGATCCTATCTCACAGTCAGATGGTATTATCATCTGTCTGCCATTTACTTCCATAGGATTTTTCATACAGTTTAAAATTTTAGGAACGATCACATCAGCTTTATCTTTAGGGAACTGTCCCAATATAGCATCGTGCACTTGTCCAAGTATATCTACTCCGTCTTCTTTCAATTCATTCCAGACTCTATACAAACCTAGATTTAAAAGATCACCTATAGTAGATTGTGGCACGTATGCAATTGCCTTCCTCAAAGTAGTGCCGTCTTCTATGCGTCCCCAAAATTGTCTGCGACGACCTAATGGAGTAGTCAACGAGCTGCTTTCTTTAAGTTCAGCAGCAATAGCATTGTGCCACTTTCGGATTCCAGGGAATGCCCCTTCGATACGAACGAGAGAGGAAGGGCCTGACCCTAGAACCGTGCCCCCATCAATCAGTTCTTGGAAGCCTCCCTCTCTGTCCTGTTTATGCCATCTTTCTAAAGATGCCAAAGCAATTACTCCTCCGTAGTAAAGTAATTGAAACCGTGTTGCATGAGACAATTTAATTTTAAGATGCCTGCCTAAAGATGTAGCTGACAGTCCATAGTTAGTTCCATGCCCTGCTCTTTTACACATATCTCTGTAACTAAAGTGGCCAATATAAGGACGATCCGCTAACTCTCTATTCTGTGCACGGTCAGATGACCACCCCATATTTGGCCACACCATCTTAACTACTTGTGTGTGTAAGTCTTCCCCTTCGCAAGCATTTATATATCCTTGATCACCTGCAACATATGCAGTAACCCTTGACTCAGCTTGCTCAAGGTCTGCGTAAAATAATACATTGTCCCCATCTGGTACAAATATTTCGCGCATATCTTTTGTAATATTTTGTAGGTTAGTTCCTGTTCCCCAAGGACTTTCAGAACTTGCCCACCTACCTGTCTCAGTTCCTGCTACTTTAAAAGAACAACGCATCCTACCATCTCCATCTCTCTTCGCATTTAAAATATTTAATTGCTTATCTATATCACGTAAAGCCAAGATGGTTCTACAGAAAGGCCTTGCTCTAGGATACTCTTGTATCAAATGCTCAAGTGCTTCTTTATCTGTTGATACTTTTTGTTTACCTTTAACATAAGAGATAACTTCAGGCAAACCTAGCCACTCATATAGAAAGCTTTTTAATTGCGTAGGACTATTGTGGTTAAGATCTCTGTCCCATACTGCATTAGCAAATAGGTGTAGCATCCGCTCAAGCTTAACACGTGATGAGACAAGGGGGGCTTTGAGTCTACCTACAGTTTTCTCATCAACCTTTAACCCACGCAACATCATGTGCATAGCTGGCTTAAGCATATCTAATTCAAACTGATATGTCTTTCTATAATCGTGGTCATTTCTACCGAGATCTTTTTCTATCTTAGTCCATATCTCATGTGTCAATGTGCAATCTAATCCACAGTAAACCCACAAGGTTTGCTCTTTAGACAGTGATGTCTGTGAGATCTCCGTATTCTTTATTATTCGCATCTTGTTCCTCCTGTACAGTAGCAATCAATTTATCTATAAACCATTTAGCTTTTTCTAGATCTTGAATTGGTTTGCTCTTGTGTTCGTATCTCCAAATATATTTTAATATTGATCCTTGTAAATAAAATTTAAACCCATCACCTTGGCAAGACTTAATCGCATCAATGCAACCAATACCACCTTTGTTGTAATGTGCTGGGAAATTTACTGGATCATTCTTTTCTTTTGCTTTCATCTTTCTCGCCAGTTCCTCCATACTTTTTACGTCTGTCATTAGCTACCCCCATTATGTAATAAAATTCATCTCTTGTTTTATCTGGATCTAAGTATGCGTAATCACATACCGCTTCGAAATCTTCTTTGTCATTTATTAACCATTCTTCAGCGTCATCTTTATATCCTCTAAACTCTTTATCAAATCCCATGTAACTTATATCCTGTAATGCTTGATCCAATACTGCTCTCCATAATTCAATCTCATTATATACGGTTATATCTTTATCCTGTAAAGGCTTTGCAGCAAAGTACTGGGGACGTTTCATTTATGCCTCGGCCTTCGTGCTCTTTGAAAAATTTGTTAGATTTTTCCATGCTCCCTCGTTCGTATAAATAGATCCTAAATATCCCAAGCTCTTTTCTAACTCTGGTTGTAGCACATGTTGCGCATGCATAGTGTCATGTACCACTCCCTTTACTTCGATGCCATACATGTGTCGCAACCATGATATGTCATACGTCTGATTCTGTGCAACCTTTGTTATGTTTGGGTTGCTTAATATATCTCCTATCAATTTCCATACAGCTAACTCTGTATGATAGTCATAAAAATCTTTACCATCTGCTCCTTTAAATGGTATCACCATAGCTTTCTTTGCATGTGGAGCAAACCCAATACAAGTTATTTCTTCGTTAGCTGTTTCAATATCAAAAGATAAAGGGTTGTAAGATGCATTCACTTTCTCACAGAAAGATAAGAAATGTTTTACTTCTTCATAAGTTGGTTCAATGCAAAGTTCTCTTTCAATGTAGTCTATGTTTTGTTGATTAGCCGCTTTCTTAAAATCTGAAAGAACAGTAGGCCTAAAAGAATAATTCTTAAGCAATGCAACTGGACTGTAGGTTGGCATAACTTTATACTCTTTGTTAATGGTGTCAATAAACGAACCTCGATACGATCCTACTTTATCCAAACCACACAATGCCCAGAAGGCTACGCTTCCCATCGCTATAATAGTGTTAGGTTTGTACCTATCTATCTCTTCCCATAATCTTTCAATGTCTTGTTCATACTCTTCTTTTAAATATCCGTACTGAGTGGGGGCAAACTTTGACCTCCATTCAGTTTCCTTTTTAATATTTTTATATTCACTTCTTTTGTAGAAGAAACTCTGCAAGTTATCTTGTGCAGGTTTTAATTGAATTGCGTGAGTGAGTAATGCGTTGCTAGCATCAATGCCAGCAAACTTAAACATCGGATCTAATACTGATTGTATAGACCCTACATTAATCTTACCAAGCCTAGCTTCTGTTGTCGTAGGACAATCCATAATTATGGCAAATGGATTCCCAGACTCTGGAAGCTGAGACTTAATTCTATTATGTACCGCAAACTCACTCACTATACAAACCTACCTGTTAATTATTCTTTTAACAGAAGCTTGTAGTATGTCTTTATTCTTGCCAACCATTTCGTGCTTGACTACACCAGAAAAATTCTGGCCAATAGCTTGCTCTAATAGTTCGCCAAAAGACTGTTCCTCACTCATCTCTAAAGCATCAGTTAAGAAACTCTTGAGTGATAACGCAGGGTTCTTCTGCTTCATAGCATTGGGCGTTGCCCAGAACTCCATACGTGTTGGCTCTGCGTTAGCAAGATCTGATTCATCTAAGTCAGACTGAATCACACCAGTTGCTTTCACATTCACCTTTACAAGTGGTGTTTGATTCTCTCCCACTCGATCAGAACGATAGCTAGTAATTGTAAAATCATAACTACCCTCTGGTAAAACCACAGTTTGTGGTATCTCTGTTGGTGACATACTTAAGAAGTCACTTACGTCTTGTGTCATGGTATATACCTCCTATTTAATTGACAACTTCTTCTTTGAGTTACCTTGAATTGTATCAAATAACTTGACCAAATCTAATTCAGCATTCGGCTCCATAGCATTTAGAGTCGGTACTTTTAGATCCATCTTGTGATCTGATACAGTTCGCAGTGTTCTCTCTGTGCCTTTGCTAGAACTCTTAGTGTCCACTCTACAAACACAGTTAAAGTATCGGCCCAATTTTGTAGATAGCTTTGAACCAACACTAGTTGGGTATGATTTGCTTATACCCAAATCTCCTTCCATGTACTGCATGTGTGTAGTAACTACAACATTACATGGAACTTCTGAACCAGTGATGTACTGGATAATATACTGCACATCTCGTGCCGCAGTTCCCCACTCTGGTTGAGTAGGTTGCTCAGTTGGTTTCTTGTTATTAAATACAAGTGCCCCTCTGAGAGCCGCCTCGCCCATGAGTGTCAGACTATCAATAACTAGCACGTCATCTTTAGTCCAAGTCTTCACCGATCCAAAATCTTCATCTCCATCTTTCCAGTTAGAGATTAAATTAACTCCTTTTCTAAAGGCCTCAGCCTTTCCAATAGAATCTTTTAATGTAACATATGATACCCTCTTAACTGCTTCGGGTGTTAAAAGATCGGGCAGTATATCTAACCCATCATCATAATCTAATATTCTTAAATTCTTTCCAGCATTTGCCAGTGCAGCAAGTGCGGCAGTCTTTCCTGACCCACTATCACCCACCAATAATAATTTAGTTACATCTGCTGATATATGTTTAGCTATGTTTGCCATGTCTTACTCTCCCTTTAAATATTTTAACATTGTCTTCGGATCACTTACTTCGTAAGGATCATAATCTGTAGGAACATTGTGCCCCTTTCCTTCTTCTATAAACATCTTCTCAATCACACCATCTTTAAGTATTGCTGAATACCTCCATGACCTTTTACCAAAACCTTTGTTACTCTTATCTACTAGCATTAGTATCTCACTAGTAAAATCTCCGTTGCCATCTGGTATTGTCTTCACCTTTTCAATATTCAAACTATTTGCCCATGCGTCCATAACAAACTTATCATTCACAGATACACAGTATATGTCATCAACATGCTGTAACAATTCATCAGCCATCTCTTCGTACTCTGGTAAATGTTTAGACGAGCAAGTTGGAGTGAAAGCACCAGGCAATCCAAAAATTGCTACACGTTTGTCTTTAAATAATAAACTATAATTTTGCATGTTATCTCCTATTTATAATTAATATTAATTGTAATTCTTTCTTTCGCATATATAGGACATGTAGTTCTATGTAGTACATTGCTATTAAAGAATATAGCTCTGTTCGCATAGGTGCCTACATAATCTATACTACCATCGTCTCTCTTAAATTCTATCCCAGTATCAGCACTGTCCGCACACCACACCATGGCAGGGTGGACCTCGTTCTTCTCAGCCGCCGCAAAATCCCTATGAAAATCATGCTTTGCGTGAGCCTCACTTGCTCTAATATATAAATTACATTTAATCCTACCCAAATAAGCAGGTTCTAATCTATTAAGTAAAGGCATAATTTCTTCTGGTATAGGTCTAACCATATTAGGTTCTACGAAATAAAGTACATTACAAAAATATCCATTGGCCTGATCCATCAATGCATCTTTCATATTCCCTTGCAGATTCTCATATCCAAAAGCTGCTTCTGATTGATAGTTCCATTGTAAATTCCTTAAATAATTATTAAGCCTCTCTTGAGAGTTAACGTCTAAATAATTATCAACATAATAAATATCATCTGCAACTGTAATTCCTCTTCTCATATTCGTATTATATCAAATTAAATTTAATCCGTCAATCATTTTCTGGTACCCATTCTATTTCTAATTCTGGCTCAAACTCAATAACATTATCGTCATTGCGCAATGATTCATGTACCTCACGATCAAACAATTCTTCAACAACTTTTTGTCTGTGGTCTGGAGACTCATTACATATCTCTCTATATTTACAGCCACCATAATTTCCACAAGCAGTAAAGTCTGCAGGATAATAATTTTGATCAGCATATATTTTGGCCATAGATAATTTATGAACCGCATCACCGTACCATTCCTCAATAATAGATGAGGGCACTTTAAATACTGCACGATTAAATCTACAAAAATTTGCACCAGTTTGTACTGCATCAATAATAAACCCAGCGACATCTAAACCTAAAATATTTTTAGCCGCCCACAGGTAAGCATATATCTGATTGTTAGGGGCAAACTGATTAAAGTAATAGTCAGTTAAACTTGCTTTAGTAGTTTTAGTATCAACTAAATACAACTCATTATTTAACTCTGCTACTTTATCTATCCTGCCAGAAAATCTTAAACCATCTTGAGTCTGCATACTAATAGGAACTTCAAACCTCTGTTCTAATGCAGGAGTACCATCTTGCATTGATGCAATCTTTATAGTATCTTCCCAATATTCTTCTGCTCTCCATACAATAGCACGCAAAGCCGCTTCTAAATTTCTAGCTTTGTCATCAGACTGTTGCAAGGATTCTCCGTGCTCAACAAGAACTAACTTAATAGCTTCAGCTACTGCTTGATCCTTAGTTCTTCCCATAAAACGAGCCAAGTCTAGTTGTTCGTAGCCATCATGAACAGCTGATCCAAATCCCGTAGCTGTAGAATATATTTTAGATTTATATCCTAAAAGGTTTTGAAAGTTATAGTAACGGGGGCACGAACTAAATGATGAAAGACTAGACGTATCCCATACCATTTGTTTTGCATTGCCGCCATCAAGCCACACATACTTTGGAAACTTTGGTGCCTCTATATATCCTATTCCACTATCCAATTCTTTCACCTCCGAACCAACTAACAACAGAATATCTTTTACCTTCTGTAACTGGTTTTACTGTGTGCATTACGCAAGAAGGAAAGACCAAACAATCTCCTGCTTTTAATGGGACATTTAATTCTTCCGCTATTACACGACCATCTCTGATGTTTAATCTATACATAACAAATTCTCCTCCTTTAAAATCATCATTAAGTAAATGTACGGTACTTATCTTTCTTATTTTTCCTAGTTTGTATGCATCATCTAGTCTAGAAACGGACATGTTTTTTCCTTCATCGTCCCACTCATAGGCTTGATCTAAATTACCATCTACATGTGGCACGTAGTGTCCTCCCGCATCGTAAGTCAAATACTGGAAAGGTTCTTGGAAATCTATTTTATATTTCCAGTTTGCTCTATTATTTGCAACCGAAACCATATGAGCAGTATCAACACTCAACTCATTATCTTGATGTAATACAGATACTTTGACGTTTCTTCTTGACTCATCAGCTTTGGGTCCATCAGGTGTCATTATTGTAGCTTTCTCTCCTTGACTTGTGTCCATATTTTTGATGATGTATTTTCTTTTAGTTTCATCTATCGTGCCACTAAAATGCCAAAACAATTCGTTATACATTGTCTTCTCCAAAATCTAAATTACCTGCCAACACAACTCTTGGTTCGTCTGATTGATTACGCATAGTAAAGTGGGGAACCCAACCAGGAAAAAATAGTAAAGACTTGTTTGCAGGATCAGCCTTGCATACTTCAAACTTGGTGTCATAATTTATGTACCAGTTTAGTATGCCACAATCTCTGGGGGCATTGACATAGTACACAAATGCAAAACAGTTTTCGTGCTTATGCATAGCAGTAGAACCACCTTTGTAATTAACTTGACCCCACACCTCTGAACCAAAGTTAGATTTCATTATCGTAAGTTTCTCCTGAACTGTGCGAACATGTTCGAGTATCTCATCTAAGGTATCTTTAACAAATGGTTTATCTGGATCTACTCTTATGTCTTCACTAGTTGGAAGTGAGTAATCGTTAGATACAAATCTACCATCGTTGTTTCGTTTAACTAAATACTCCATCAGTTCTTTGTCTCGTTTGCCTTTCAATGTCCAAGAGTGATACCCGTAATTAGGAACCCATGGTTGAAAGCTTCCTTCAATAGTTTTCATCGCTTTTTTCCTTGTCCTTTATATTGTTTATGGTTTCTTCGTTTGTGTTTGTTCTTTGGGCGGCTCCGTATACTGTTGCCTATGCTGGTTCTCTTCTTAGGTCCTGCTTCGTGAGAAGAAAATGCTTTCCAAAGTTTTGCCATATCAACTATCCTTTAACAAAACAGCTAACGGATCTCCGTCAAATTGTTTTGGTTTAGTTGTTGCCGCTTTAGCAGTTATTCTTTTGCCTGCTTTTTCGGCGGCTCTTATATTTTCTCTAGTGTTTCTAAGATACTCTATTATCTTTTGTATACCAGCCTCATTCTCAGACAGTTCCTTGGGATCCATCTCTAAGTATTCGCTAGGTATTTCAATGCGTTCTTCTTCGCTCATTCTACTTGCTCCTCTACTGCCAGTAGTTGTATGTCTGG